>Ga0315314_1000079_pt1 | contig 134593 bp, 116 predicted proteins | sample TDP9_MG_FD_203631 | JGI IMG/M metagenome (GOLD analysis project Ga0315314, IMG submission 203631) | Freshwater sediment microbial communities from Lake Towuti, South Sulawesi, Indonesia - TDP9 | ecosystem: Environmental > Aquatic > Freshwater > Lake > Sediment | place: Indonesia: South...
GACAAAGTGTGGGAGAAAACCCATAAGATCGGCGGGAGGCTGTTTAAGGTTACCGGGGTAGTTGCTCTTCTTGGAGTATTGTTGCCCGACTACGCAATCTTTTTCGTCCTCGTGCCCATCCTCTTGGTTGCCGCTTATACAATCGTTTATTCCTACTTTGAATACCAAAAAGAGACGAGATGACAGCCAACCGACCTAGCATCGCCTCCTTCTTCACCAACCTACAAGCGCGCCATAGGTGAATACGTCCGGGTGAACTTGGTTCCGCGCACAGAAGGCCACAAAAGACCGGAGCGTCTGCTGCCATCTGGACTTGGTCGAGTAAATGCCCATCTGATTAACCTACGTTCCCAGAATAGTATCTACCGTCGGGCGGGTTGGCGAAGTGCCGCCCACCCGGTAGCTGGGGGCATTATCGACCCCAGTCAGCCTACTGACCGGACAAGGCCGGAAGCCTGTGGATCTCGCGCTCTAACTGCTGGGCCGCCTGGGCGTGGTCCATCCCCGGCGGGAAGCGCAGAGGCGCTCCCATGGTCACCTCCACCGGCCCGCGGCGGGGAACCGATGACCCCTTGGGGAGGATCGCGTACACACCGCGCAGGTGGAGGGGGACCACCAGCACTCCCAACTCCACGGCCAGCAGGCCCACCCCGGGCTTAAAGGGCTGCATCTCCCCGCTTAGGGAGCGGGTCCCCTCGGGGTAGATGAGGACCGACCAACCGCGGTCGATCAGGTCTACGGTATGCTCCATGCTAGGCCGCACGTTTCCCTGGCGGGCCATGGGGAAGATGTTGAAGAGAAGAGCGGTGAGGTTCCCCAGCAGGGGATTCGCAAACCAATAGTCGGCCGCCGCAGCCACCGATAGCCGCCAACGGTACCTTCTGGGAAGTACCTTCAGCACCACCAGGGTGTCGAGATGGCTGGTGTGGTTGGCAGAGAAGAGGAGGGGTCCGGAGAGGCCCTCCAGGTTCTGGAGCCCTTTTACGCGAGTTGGGCAGAGGAGGGCCAGGAGAGGGTCCATCAGTGTCCGTTGGAGGAGGGTTCGCCCCGCTCTGGCCGGGAAGCCCAAGGGCCACTCAGGGAAGGGAGTTAACGTTTCAGCCCTCTGGACATCGGCCAAGATGGCCTCCAGGTCTCCCACCGTAGCCAGGTGAGTGAGGCGTCCCTCCTCCACGTAGACCCCCAACTCCTCCTCGATAAGGCAGAGGAGTTCCACGATGGAGAGGGAATCCAGGCCCAGATCCAACCCCAGGGTGCTCTCGGGGCCGATCTCCTCCCGGGGAACCCCAGCGGTCTGCGCCACCAGATCGCGTAGGTCTACCTCGACTTGCCTTGCCGCGAGCTCTGGCCGTTCCTCGGCCACCTTATCTTCCCCCTCCAACGCTTCCAAGACTTCGTGACGCTTCACCTTGAGGGTGTGAGTACGGGGGAAGTCTTCCCCGGGCCATACGGTGAAACCCCGGATCTGCTGATGTGGGGCCAAGAGGCGGTTCGTCTCCCTAACAGCCTTCTCCACGCCCTCTGGATCGGAGGGCAAGACCACTGCGTGGACCTCCACCCGCCCGTCCTTCTGAGGCAGCCCAACCACTACCGCCTCCTGGATCTCCGCCCGTAGGTTGAGGCGGTTCTCTATGTCCTCTGGGTAGACGTTCATGCCATCGGCCAGGACGATCAGGTTCTTCTTGCGGCCTTTGAAGTGAAGATATCCATCTGAGTCCAGGTAACCCAGGTCCCCGGTGTGGTACCAACCTTCTCGGTAGGTCTGTTTGGTGGCCTGCGGATTGCGCCAATAACCGACGCTGATGTTCGCCCCCCGGACCAGGATCTCCCCGTCAGGAGCGATGGCCACCTCCTGCCCCGGGGCCACCCGTCCCACTGTACCGAGCCGGCGATATCGGAGGCCGCTGCCGGTCACCAAGGCCGTAGCCTCGGTACACCCATAACCCTGGAGTATAGGCACCCCCAAGTTCTCCCACTTCTGGGCTAGACTCGGATCCAGAAAGGCGCCGCCACAGGCCAAGAACTGGAGGTGGCCGCCTAGTTGGCGGTGAACTGATCGGAAGAGAAGCCTGCGGGCCCCAATAGGCAGACGGGGAGCCAGGCGGTGTAGGAGACGCCAGAGAGCATCACGACCCTGCCTTTCCACCTCGCGTTCGATACGGCTCATGAGCAGTTGGAGGGCCTGGGGGACCAAAGCCATGGCAGTGATCCGTTCCCTGCGAAGGGCACGCAGTACTATGTGAGGCTGGCGGCTGGGGAGGTAGACGACGCTGGCCCCGCTCCGCAAGGGGATCAACAGGCCCACGATTTGCTCATACATGTGGCTCAAGGGGAGGAGAGAGAGGACCGTGGTCTTCGGGTTTAGGGGCATCATCCGCAGCGCCATTTCCACGTTGGAGATCAGGTTGCGGTGGGTGAGCATCACCCCCTTAGGCTCCCCGGTTGTGCCGGAGGTGTACATAATCTCCGCCAGGTCATGACCCGTTATCTCAGGTTCGCGGAGGCCCTCCTCAGCGTGATAGAGAAGGCAAGGCAACTCCTCCACCTGCAAAGTCGGAACAGATAGACCCTGCGCTGATTCCAGGATGGATTCGGAGATCAGGGCCAGCACTGGCTCCGTTTGTATGGCTACTTTGGCCGCGAACTCTGGGGTGCTTCGCACGTCCAGAGGCACAACCACTCCGCCGCCAAGGAGGGCGCCCAGGTAGGCGATGACCCAGGAGGGGGAGTTGGGTGCCCAGACGACCACTCGATCCCCCTTCTCCATCCCCCGATCCTGGAGGAGGCGGGCCATGCATTGCGCCTGCTTCCACAATTGATGGTAGGTGTACTTCTCCAAACGCAGCCCACTACGCATCTTGAGGGCTAAGCGGGAGCCATGCTCTCGGTCGGAGTTCTCCAACAGTTGGCCTATAGTCTCCATATGGGCTCTACCCTTCCTTTCCTCTCTTCCCACCCTGAGGGCGGTGATGGTTTCCAGATCAGAGAAGCCTGCCTCCTTCGCCCAGGCCTATGTAACTCACCGCACCCGCAAATAATACCAGACGTAGACGCCTGCCCACATCAACGCATACGCGCCGACCACGAACGCGGTGTGGCGTTGGATGGATTTCTTGAACCCTGCGCCTAATGTGGCGCCCACAAGGGCAACCGGGAGGAAGCGCTCCAGGCGCGCAGCTATGGTCATGAGGAGAAACGGCAAGAAGGGTAGGCGCTGCCGCCCGGCCTGTACCGCGTAGATCTTGTAGGGGATGCCCCGTAATGGGCCACTGACCATCGCGCCTAACCCGCCGGCCTGCATTTGACCCGCCACGGTGCGCACCATTTGCGGGCTGATGAGGGGAACAAGGAGCAGCAGTTGAGCCATCGCCGCTCCGTTGTTCGCAGCAAGGATGTACATGATCGCGCCGCCAATCATCGCACCCGCCACGGCGGCAAGTGTCGCCAACAATCCTTTACGCCAATGGAATAAAACGATAAGGCCGAGGTACACGTCGGGGATTATAAAGAATAGTGTCCCCTCGGCCAGTCCCCAGAGAAGCGCAACGACCAGCGAGATATTCGAAGAACTGTGATGTTCGAGACGCGGGTAGAGCAGTGAACGATTTGCCTCAGCAGTCATAACCACCTCCGAGACCCTGAATAAACCGGGCAGGAGAAGGATGAGCGCGGTCCATTGGCCGGACTTGCCAACCCGCCACTTGTGGCGTAGGCTCAAAGTAACTAGGCCGCGGGCGGTTGCAACTGTTTGAGTAACTGGAAGGTCCCTTTCGACTACTCAAAACATCACCCCTTCCCGAACTCTACCACTAGATAGGTGAAGTAGTAAACGAGCGGAACCACCACAACCATGCTGTTGGCACGATCAAGCAGTCCACCGTGGCCGGGGATGATGTCTCCCCAATCTTTGGCACCAGCCGCGCGTTTGACGAGAGAGCTGATCAGGTCGCCTCATGCCGCGCCGAGGCCGATAATCAAGGCGAGCGCGATCTTCTGCACTAGGATGAATTCGGTAGGGAGCGCGAAATCAAACAGGGCCACGGCCAGGCCCGCGCCGAGGAAGGTGCCCAGCAGTCCCTCCCACGCTTTTCGCGGATTCACTTGGGGCGAGATGATGTGCCTGCCGATCAGTTTGCCGACGGTGTACTGCATCGCGTCGGCAAGTCCGACGCCCGCACCAGCCAGCATGACCAGTCCCGATCCGCCCAGCTGTCTGATCAGAATCAAGTGGCCTAGAGACCACACCAGATACAGGTAGCCGCGCCCGGCGAACGAGAGTTGGAGATAGAGATTCTCAATGCGGCCTGTGAGAATGGGGACAATTGTTAGGAGTAGGATAGACCCGGCGGGCAGGGTGAAATAGAGCTCGGGGAAGAACGCCGCGCAGACAAACGTGATCGGGATGAGTGCGTAGAGATAGAGAGCATAGGACCGTTCCACACCAACCACCCGCACGTATTCGACCACGATGCGGTAGAAGAAGAGCAGCAAGATGGCTGCTGCCGGTAGTCCGCCGAAGAAAGTGGCAACGAGGAAGAGCGGTGTGATGATCATCCAGCCGATCAAGCGCTTGCCATATTCGCCGGTAAGACCCGCCTTTAGGTCTTTGCGGGCGGAGAACAGCACGAGCCCAAAGCCGAGGACGAACAGGATGCCAACGATCTTTAACGATGGGAGGAAGAGCGCATTAGCGAGAGGGTTTTGCATGCCCATAGATAATCCTCAATCTCTGAATGATTGTCACTGTCGCCGCCAGCACCGCAAGAGCCAGATACCAGTTATAGCGGGTCAGGTTTCCGCCAAAAAGGGGGTAAAGGGTGAAGACAGCCAGGAAAATCATCCGGTCGCCCTTGCCAAACACGCCACCGTACACGCGCGATCCGCTTACGGCTTTGCCCAGAATGCCAAGATACGAGACGCACAAGATGAGCGCAAGCGCAAGCGTGGCGAGGCGCACGTCCGCGTAGCCGCCAAACCCGAGGCCGAGGAAGATGGCTGTGTCAGCAACGCGATCCCCAAACTCATTCTTTACCTCGCCCCATCTGCTAGCCAGTCCAATCTCGCGCGCCACGAGTCCATCCATCAAGTTGAACAACAGCCGCATGAGTACGCACACTGGCACGAGCCAGAGCCAGACGCGGTTCGAACCGGCCCGAAACAACGAAAACGCGGCGACGAACGAGAGAATCAGCGCGGTATACGTAAATATGTCCGGGTGAATGCGGTTCCGCACGCAGAGCGTCACGACGGGCTGGAGCGCTCGCTGCCATTTGGATTTGGTTCTGTAAATGCCCATAGTGTACCGAGTGCCCTTGGGGCCGAACGCTAACGCAACTGCCCTAAACTATTAAATATTAAACCACAAAGGGGCTGCCAATACCAGGGCAAAGGCTGCCAAAAAGAGCCAACTTTTCTTCGGCCTCGCGCCCTGGCCTCCCTTACTACCCTGGCTGGTCGCCGTAGCGGTCGGCCATCGTCTCTAGAAAATCACCCATATGTTGATCTACACCTCCCGACCGCTGATCAGCCGCACCTGGCCTGACACCGATATGCGCACCTCCCCCCGCGTGACTATCCGGAGGCCGTCCACGTTAACCATATAGGGACGCGCCTCGGTGGGCCGCGCGGTGAGGTGGCGAACGGTCCTCACCACGGCACCGTAGCTCTCGGGCTCATCAAGGATCGTGCCACGCCGCGCCGCCCTGATCTGTCGCAACGCCTGGCGGAGCCCGCTGTATCGCAGTGCGATGACCCGAAACGATCCGCTTTTCAGAGGTAGCCCTCGGCCCAGAGGGAAGTCGGCTCCCAGGTCACCGTTCAGCACCAACACAGCGCCCCAGGTCTCCGGCGGGATCTGGTGGTCGTCCAGCGTCAAGGAAATCGGGGGTACACGGCCGAAGAGGCGTTGAAACTGCCAAGACCCCGTCGCCAGAGCCAGGCCGACGAAGAAGGGACCCAGGTCGCCCAGGAGCGATCCCAGGACGCCCTTGTAGACTTTGATCAGGCGGCTCTCAGTGAAACGTGGCACCTCGCCGAACACCCCCATGCCGCCGAAGCCCACCAGGTGCCGGCGTTGCACCCGACCATCGGGTTCGGTCGTTTCCACAGCCAGGATGTCAGCCTGGACACAGCGGCCAGCCTCGATGCCCTCGACGATGGCCTCCGCCGCAGCGGGGAGCTGATCCGGGATACCCAGAGCCTTGCCGATAAGATCGGCGGAGCCCTTGCGCAGAAAGGCGAGGAGCAAATCCGAGGGCACAGTGTCACCCAGGTGGGCCCCCTCCAGCACCGCGTTGAACGTGCCGGCACCGCCTGCCGATACGATAGTCCGACCACCCCCGGCCACGATAGCGTGCGCCATCGCCCGCGCGTCGGCATGGCTGCCCGCCACGTGGACGCGTACCAGCCGCGACGTCCGCGACTGGAACTCCGGCCCGATCTTCTGCACCTTGCGCTGGTCCTGAATCGAACCGGAGATAGTGGTGGCGATAACTTCGATGGGGCCGGGCTGTGGTCGGTCGGTGGTTTCGATGTTGGGCCCAGACAGGACGTGCTCCGACACCACATCTGCCACGATCTTCACCACCTCCTCCAGAGACACCTGGTCAACGCGAATCTTGGTCAGCGGGATGCCGCGCCGTTCCTGGAAGAGGTCGCAGACCCGCGCGTAGCCACGGCCCAACTCGCCCAGGAAGGCCTCGGTCTCATGCACCTGAAGCAACTCGCCCCGCGCGCGGATGCGGGCCAGGGCCACGGCGGGGTCGAGGTCGAGGAGGAAAATCATATCCGGGGGCCTAAAGCGGCCCAGCCGCAGCAGGTTCAGTAGCACTAACTGCCATGCCCGACGCAGGTAGAGAGGCAACTGGCGGAGCGGAATCGTCTCCTCACCCGCCAGATAACGGAGCGCCTGGTAGAGCTCTTCATCATCGCCGAGCAACTCTTCCTTGTAGAAGTGGGCCACGGACCAGGCGGCGCTGTTGACGAGAGGTTGACCGTCAGTAAGAATGACGTCCGGCGGATCATGTGTGGTCACGTAGTCGCGAATGCGTGTCCGCTCCGTGAGTTCGACAAACTTCAGGTTCTTGTAGAGGCGCTGCCAGCGGAGACCCTTGGCCAAGCGCCCGATGATCTGGGCCGAGCGGGAGAGGGGGATGTCCAGCCGTTCCTTGAGCGGCTCATCCGGTCCGCCGCTCAACACCTGTTCGCCGATACCCACCACCCGGATGCGGCCGGCCAGTATCTTGAGCGCACCACGAAAGGTAGAGCTCTTGCCGCATCCGTCCATGCCCACGATGGAAGCGACGAGTGGCTTTCTCATGATCACGCTATCCCCTTTCTCCTCAGTGGTATACTGAACCGTGGCCGTATCTGAGAAACAGTACGAGATCGGCGGCCCTATTCGGGAGCCCCCAGCCGGCGGCGCAGCCGGTCCGCGCCAAGCCCAATGGCGATGAAGGCTACCCCTGTGATCAGCAACACCACCGGCAGCCCTAGTTGTTCTCTGAAATAGTCGAAGTTGATCAGCGTAATGGCCACAAAAAGCCACAGGGCTCCGCTAAAGAGCAACGCTCGCGACTGCCGAGCCACGCTCCAGACGATAAAGATCAGGCTCTCGATCACTAACAGCATGTCCCAGGCTAGCAACGGACGCCCACCCTCTCGACTCAGGGCGATGACAAAGGCCCCAAGCAGACAGGACCAGGCGCCGAAGAGGTTGAAGAGCCCGATAAGGCTGCCTTTCTCCCGCCGGCGGGCTACCTCGGCGCCGGCCAAATGGACGGCTCCTACCACCAGCCAGGGGAGATAAAGGGCCCATCGGATCTCCCCCCAGGTCTCTGCGACCCCAGAAGCGACGCCTAAGGCAACGCCCCAAGCCAGGGTCCCAACGGCCAGCCCCTGCGGTAGGCCAGGCAGGAACAGGAGCGCAATGACCGCCAGCGGCAGCGCACCCAGGCTGGCCCATAACTGGAGCCATTGCTCTTTCACATCAAGCCCTGGCCATTCTATGAGAGTCACCCCAATCAGGATGGCGGTCAACCAGGTGGCCACCATCCAGGAGGCCTGAGCGCCGCGCTTCAGGAGTGCTCCCTCGCGGCGGCGCAACGCCTCTCCCACAGCCCACAGGATCAGAGTAGCCACCGCCATCACGACCACATGGCCCAGCCAGCGAAGATCGGCCCACACCACTTGTAGTCCGAAAGCCCCAGCCATCAGCACGAACAAGCCCCCGATATAGAGGAATATTTCCCGTGGGGATACGCGGCGCCTTTCGGCCAGGGCCTCATATCCGCTGATCGAGGCCGCCTGCTCACGAGAGATCAAACCCTCCCCCACCCACTCCTCGATCTTGCTCGATAGAGATTCCTGCTTAGCCATTGGATGCTCCTTTCTAAAAAAGGCCCCTTTGTGCTTCTATCAAACCACAAAAGGAGTGCCAATACCAGACCAAGAACTGCCAAAAAGTGCCAACCTTGCGGAGGCGAATAAGATTGGAGGCGACCACCAGGGTGCTCGCCTCCACTCCTAGTAGCGTCCCGGGACTGCATCCTTCTACTAAAACAAAGAGGCACCAGCCGGTAGACAATCACCAAAGATCATCTAGGGTGCCTCATAGCCTTCCTCTCCTTCCGATCCTACAACGTGATCTGATGAGTAGCTATGTGCTCAGTGTGTTTCGTCTCTCCTCTGTTTGCCTCTGTGTTGATCGTGTAAGGCTGTAACCATTGTACCCTACAGAGAAGGGGGTGTCAATAGTAGACCGCCGTGTTGACCGTGCAAAGGCCCTTCCATCCCCACTTCAACGCCATGAAGCAAACTCAGCCCACGATCAGACCGTCTATCACCCGAAAATACCGCGGAAATCCCGGTCTCAGGGGGATCTGGGCAAATGATGATGGTTAAACTGGCTGTGAACGCCATCCAAGTCGGGATCTGACAGCTCTAGGAGTTGGACTAGGCGCTGATGAGAGTGGTTTATTCTAATTCGGAAGGGCCCTTCAGCATGGCTTCACGTACAATTACCCACAAGGCTAGGATCTAAATGCCAGTTGGCCTTCTTCGAGGGCACGAAGTGCACTCAGGCGCGTTAGAGCAGAGCCACGGAGTCTATCTGAAAAGAGACGCCCCGGCAGTTGTAACATCCACCGGGGCTGCTCTCAGGGGTATCCGTTACAGGTTATCTGACAGAAGACGGATCAGGCTCTTGAGATATAAGCCAGTTATGGTTTCCATCTCATCCAGCAAGCGCCCACGCTCAAGCCGGTTTGCTTTGATATATCGCTTTTGGACAAGACGTAAATATTTTCGGCGTTCATTGATGGTCATCTTCTCTTAGTTGGGCATAGTTCCCTCGCTAACATTATCATTTGAGTGAACTATACCACTTCGGTAACATTTTACGTGAGTGAATGCGCCCTCTTGACAAGAAAAATATTTCCTGCTATAATGTGAACGATCACGGGAACGCTCACGTAAATAGGGGTAATAGTGCGAAGGGTAACCATCAAGGACGTGGCCTCTCACGTTGGGGTATCGTATCAGACAGTCTCCAGAGTGATAAATGATCGCCCGGATGTGGCTCCCGAGACGAGGAAGAGGGTTCTCCAAGCCATTAAGGAGTTGGGCTACCAGCCCAGCGCCATCGCTCGCAGCCTTGTCTCTCGGAGGAGTCACACATTGGGGTTGATAACCGCCGATTTCAGCGACTATTTCTTCACCCAGGTGATCGCAGGAGCAGAGATAGCGGCTCGGGAACGAGGCTATTTCTTCATCCTCGGTAGCAGTGAGCGGAAGCCGGAAGATGAGCCTGTCTACGTCAGGTTGTTGACCGAGCGTCAAGTTGAGGGGATCCTCTTCGCTCGCCCCAGCACAGAGAAAGATACGAGCCACATCCGCGCATTACTGCGCCAAGGGGTGCCACTGGTCACAACAGTCTACTACCTGGAAGGGGAAAAACTGACGGTGGTCGATGTGGACAACGTAGATGGGGGGCAACAAGCAACGGAATGTTTGACAAAATCAGGTCATCGCCACATCGGGCTCATAAAGGGCCCAGAGGGCTGGAAATCGGTCGATGACCGGACCCAAGGCTACAGGTTGGCCTTAGATAGGGAAGGGATCGATTTCCGAGAAGGGTTAATCGAGGGAGGGGATTGGTCGGAAGAGAGCGGTTACAAAGCCATGAAGCGTCTTCTGCAGAAGGCTCCTCAGATCACCGCTCTCTTCGCCCAGAATGATCGTATGGCTATTGGGGCCATGCGAGCGCTGCGAGAGGCAGGGAGGAGGATACCGGAAGATGTGGCGGTGGTGGGCTACGATGATATCCCCGTGGCCGCTTACTGCGAGCCTCCCTTGAGTACCATAAGGCAGCCCATGCGTGAGGTGGGCCGGGTGGCTGTAGATTTGCTCTTGGAGGCTATCGAGAACCCCCAAGCCGAAAAGAGAGAAGTTCTCTTGAAGACGGAGTTGATCGTCAGAGAAAGCAGTGGTGGAAGGAGGTGAGGAGGGGGAGAAATCGAATATTTCCTTAGGGGATGAAAGGAGGGATGTCTATAAGGAATGAGGGGGTTTCTAGTCTTAGAATTGTCCATCTCTAATGGATTGCCTTTCACAAACATACTCAATGGAGAGATGCCCCTTCTATCTTGATCCATTGAGAACGGCTGTGAGGAGGAAAAAGATGTCCAAACGATGGTATTTAGTGGTAACGGTGCTGATAGCCGCCCTCTTCATGCCCGTTGGATGTGCGCCAGCGGCGACGCCGACTCCAGAGAAGATCGTGGAGACGGTGGAAGTGCCGGTGAAGGAGACTGTGTTGGTTGAGGTGACCCCCACACCGGTGCCCGAAGCGCCTAAGCCCACGGGCAAGATCACCCTCTGGGGCTGGACGGCGGCCATGCGGGACACCCTTGAAGCGGCCGGTATCGTCGAAGAGTTCAAGGCTGAGTATCCCGACATCGAGGTGGAGATCGTCTACTACGCCCCCTCAGATGTCTATACCAACCTACCCCTAGCCCTCACCGCCGGCGAGGGCGCACCCGATGTCTGTCTGGTGGAGAGCAGCCACCTGGCCGAGTATGTCCATCTGGGTGGCCTTCTCGATCTCACCGACAAGGTCGCTCCCTATATAGATATCATGAATGACTACCGGTGGTTCGACGCTGAGAAGGACGGCAGGTACTACGCTCTGCCCTGGGACTCCGGCCCCGTGGTCCTGTACTACCGACGCGATGCGTTTGAGGCGGCGGGCCTACCCTCAGACCCGGACTCGGTGAGCGAGCTGGTCAGCACCTGGGAAAAGTACTTCGAGACCTGCAAGACGATCAAAGAGGAGACCGGCTTCTACTGCTTCGCTCATAACAAGGCCAACAACTATGCACGTCTCTACGAGATGGCGCTCTGGCAACGGGGCTTGGGCTACTACGATCCCGATACCGGCGAGGTCACCGTGGATAGCCCCGAGAACATCGAGACCTTGGAGATGTTTGGCCGATTCTGGGAGGAGGACCTGGTCTCCGACTCGCTGGAGTGGACCGATCCCTGGTATGCCGAACTGGCCTCTCTGGACAAGCCCATAGTTACCCTGGTCGAGGCCTCTTGGATGGATATCTTCCTTAAGAGCTGGATCGCCCCCGGCACGGCCGGCAAGTGGGGTGTGGCCTACATGCCGGCCTGGGAGGAAGGCCAAGTGCGGGCGGCCAACGACGGTGGCTCGACATTTGTCATCCCCGAACAGACCAAGAACCCCGATGCCGCTTGGGCCTTCGTCGAGTTCGCCCTGGGCCGCAAGGAGAGCCAGCTCAAGATGTTCGCCATCAGCGGCTTCATCCCCGCGCTAGAGACCACCTATGACGATGCCCTATTCCTGGAGGGCGACACCTTCTTCGCTGGCCAGAACACCCGCAAGATCTACGCCGACGTGGTAGCAAAGATCCCGCGGGCGGGGATCTACGGCCCCAACTACGCCATGATGAACGGCTCCGTGTCGGTAGCCATCCAGCGGTATGCCACGGGTGAGGCTACGGCCGAAGAGGCTCTGCAAGGAGCCGCGGCCGAGATCCGCGCAGCCCTCGAATAGGCAACAACACCTCAACGGCTGAGGAGAGCCACGATGGCTCTCCTCAACCACCCCCGTCAGTGGAAGGAGGTAGACGCTGGCACGACACGCCAAGGTCGTTGCCCCTACTAGAAGAAAAGGGCTCTGGCGAGAGATCGTCAAGAAGCGTTGGGCTTATCTTTTCATATCTCCTTTCTACATCTTATTTCTCGTCTTTGGCTTTTCCCCGGTCCTTTTCTCTATCTATCTCAGTTTCCATAAGTGGAAGGGACTGGGGCCCATGGAATTCGTCGGCCTGAAGAACTATACCTACCTACTCGGCGTAGGAGGCAAAGCCTTCTGGCAGTCAATTCAAAACGGCATTATTTTGTTCTTCATGTACGTTCCCATCATGACCTTCATGGCTATCGTCCTGGCCGTGATCCTGAACTCCAAGCTGGTCCGCTTCTTCCAGGGCTACCGCACGATGATTTTCGCCCCTTACGTCACCTCGATGGTGGCTGCGGGGTTTGCCTTCCGCCTCTTGCTGGAGAATAAGGGTGGATTATTCAATCTCCTCCTGAATATGCTCGGATTGCCCGGGATTCCCTGGCTAGAGAACGTCTGGTGGGCGCGGGTTTCCCTCTGCCTGCTCGTCGTCTGGGGCTGGCTGGGTTACAATATGGTGATCATGCTGGCCGGGCTGCAGACCATCCCTCGCGAACTAACGGAGGCGGCTCTCATTGACGGGGCCAGTCCCGTTCAGGCTTTCTTCTACATCACCATCCCACTTTTACGCCCCGTCATCCTCTTCTCGGTGATCCTATCCACGATGGGCAGTTTCGGCCTTTTCAACGAGGTCATGGCGCTCACCAACAGCACCGCCGGACCGATGAGGGCCACCCTCACGACCCTCGTCCAAATCTACAATGAGGCCTTCAGCAATTTCCAGTTCGGCCGCGCCTCGGCCCAGGCCTACGTCTACTTCGTGCTGATTTTTGTGCTCACCTTGCTGCAGTTTAGGTACTTCGGACGCCAGGAATGAGCGAAAACAACCTGGCTTTCGCCTTGGATCTCGGGCTAAATGGAAGATGGGGTCGATGATCTTTAATCGTACGAAACTTGTGGTAAGCAAAACCATCCTTTATGGGCTATTGACTTTTGCTGCCCTGTTCATGATTTTACCTTTCATTTGGATGCTGAGCACCTCTTTTAAGCCACAGGACGAGATATTCGTTAGCCCGCCTATTCTCCTCTCGCGCAACATGAGCCTGGATGGCTACCGCTATATCATTGACCTCGGCGTTCTCAGGTCCTTGTGGAACACCTTCTTCGTCGCCTTCTCGTCTACTATCGTATCGATTTTCTTCTGCTCCTTGGGCGGATACGGTTTCGCTAAATACCGTTTCCCAGGGCGTAACCTCCTCTTCTCTTTCCTTCTGGCTACGATGATTATCCCCTTTGCGGTGACCATGGTGCCCCTCTACGTCATCGTACAAAAAATAGGCTGGATGAACACCTTCTGGCCCCTTATCGTGCCCGGCGCGGCCAACGCTTTCGGCATCTTCTTCATGCGTCAGTACATCAGCACCATATCCGATGAATTGCTGGATGCGGCGCGCATAGACGGCTGCAGCGAGTTCGGTATCTTCATACGGGTGATTCTTCCCATCATCATACCCGGCCTGACCAGCCTGGGTTTGATCTTCTTCATGAGTGCTTGGAATAACTACCTGGGGCCCTTGATCTATCTCAAGTCACCCGAGAAATTCACCTTGCCCCTCTTTATGATGCAGATGCAGGGTCCCCCAGGTTTCTCCGCCTATCGCGAGTGGATGGGCGTTGCGGTGGTGAGTGTGCTGCCACTTCTGATCATCTTCCTGATCTTCCAGCGACGGTTCACGGAGGGCATCACCGCAGGGGCTATCAGGGGCTAGTCCTCTGGGAGGTGAGGCAGTCAACTAGGGGCTAATTGGAATAAAGAGAGCGGGGCCAGGATTGCCTCACAAAAGGGGTTTCTTCCATGAAGAGAATCGGATTCCTCAGCCTTCTTTCGCTTCTGGTTTGGTTAATGGAGGGATGTATGGTTGTCTCCAAGGGTGAAATCGGGGAGAAGCCCACTGCTCAGGCTGCCCAGGTCCCCGCTACTCCCATCCCTATCCTGCACATCGAACCCCAGAGAATCTACCTCAACGCAAGTTGGCGCTTCAGAGTGGATCCAGGGGATGAGGGCAAGGACGAGGGATGGTACGATGTGGCCTTCGATGACTCCAATTGGACTGAGGTTATGGTTCCTCACACTTGGGGGACCATGCCCGACTACGCTGACTACGAGGGGGTGGCCTGGTATCGGCGCCCTTTCACCGTGCCTGCTGAGTTACAAGGTGCGCATCTGCGTCTCCAGTTCGACGCCGTCTTCTACCTATGTCAAGTCTGGCTGAACGGCCACTACCTGGGCCAGCACGAAGGTGGCTACACCCCTTTCGTTTTCGATATCGCGGATATGGTGCGCTATGGCGATGAGAATAGGGTCGCTGTGCGGGTGGACAATAAGCGGGCCACCGACCGCATACCGGCTGTTCTATCCCCTAGTTGGTCGTTCGATTGGTGGAACTACGGAGGGATAGTCCGAGATGTCTATCTTTCGGCCACCAGCAAGATCTTTATCGACCGCCAAAGGATCGTCGCTGAACCTGACCTAGTTGGTAGGGCAAAGATCACCGTTACGACTACTATCAGTAATACCTCTCCCTCCGATCGAAGGGTGTGCCTCGAGGCTGTGATTCATGATGAGGGCACGGGTTCCCCGGTATGGGCGAGCGAAGATGATCCAGGCCTGGAGGCAACCGTAACCGTACCTGCCCGGGCATCGAGGGAGGTTGTGCTGAAAACGATCTTGCCGAACCCTCGACTCTGGCACTTTGACCATCCCAACCTGCACCGACTGGTGACGGAGATAAGGGATGAGAGAGGGGATCCGCTTCACCATACCGAGGAAACCTTCGGCATCCGCAAGATCGAGATCAAGGACGCGCGCCTCTATCTCAACGGGGAATGGGTGCGATTGGTGGGGCTGACTCGTCATGAGGATAGCCCGGAGCATGGCTTGGCGGAGACGGTCTCGGTGATGGTTGCCGATTTCGATGATTTGAAAAGGCTGAACGCCGTCCTTTCTCGTCCTGTTCATTATCCCCAGCACGAGTTCATCTTAGACTACTGTGACCACAACGGCCTTCTCCTCATCCCCGAGGTGCCGGCATGGCAACTCACCGCTGCGCAGATGGCCGACCCGCGTATGCGCGAACTGGAGCAGCAGCAACTCCGCGAGATGATCGCCGCTGCCTTCAACCATCCCTCGGTGTGGGCGTGGAGCGTGGGCAACGAGATCGAATCTGACACACAGGCCGGGCATGAGTTCGTCCGGGACATGATCGCCTTCGTGAAGTCGCTTGACCCCACGCGGCCGGTGGGCTTCGCCTCCAACCGTCTCGGCCGCCGACCCAAAGACGATGCCACGGATCTTGCAGACTTTGTGCTGATGAACCAGTACTTCGGCACCTGGGTCGGCCCGAAGGAAGGCCTCGGCCGGGCGCTTGACTGGATCCACTCGACTTGGCCGGATAAAGTCGTCATCATCTCCGAGTACGGCTTTGAGCCCCACTGGAACACGCCGTGGGGGCCGGCCTCGGACTCCCTCGACCCATCGCAGTATTACTTCGTCCTAGAAGATCTGCCTTCGGGCTTGGAAGAAGCCGATGTTCAGCGCCGCCAACTCATCGCTGAGCAAATGGCCGTCTTCCGCAGCAAACCATTCGTGGCCGGCGCGATCTTCTGGACCTATCAGGACTACCGGACGCCCACCGGCTTTATGATGGGCGTGGTGGACAGGGAACGGAATCGGCGCGGCTCATGGGAGGTGCTGCGGGAGGAGTACTCCCCCGCCCTATTTGAAGCCGTTACCCACAATTTCGCTGAGTTCCAGCCCGGTCAGGAGGTCACGACCGAAGTCGCTATCAGGAGTCGAGGGCCGATTGAGAGGGAGATGCCGGCTTACACTTTGGAGGGTTACACTTTGCATTGGGCGCTTCTCGAGGGTAAACTTCTCCTCAAGGGTGGCGGCTTAGAGGTTCCTACCTTGCAGCCTGGAGAGAGTTGGAGGGGCACTTTTGCCTGGACGGTCCCTAAAGAGCAATCTTTCACCCTGAGGCTGCAGATCTCTAGGCCGACCGGTTTCGTCTGTTTGGAGCACGAAGAGAGTTTCGGTCAATGAGTATCTCTACCCACTAGGGCGATTGAAAGGAGGTATGATGGAGAAAGCAACCTTGGGCGTGATCGTGGGCAATCGGGGCTTTTTCCCCGACCATCTCTGTAAGAGCGGGCGCAAGACCATCCTACGGGTTTTCGAGGAAGAAGGGATCAAAGCCATTGCCCTCACGCCGGAGGATACCACGTTTGGGAGTATCGAAAGCCTGGTCGACGCTGAGAAGTGCGCCTTACTCTTCAAGAAACACCGCGACGAGATCGACGGTGTGCTGGTCACCTTGCCAAATTTCGGGGACGAGCGCGCCGTCGCCAATACCCTGCGTTGGGCCGATCTGAACGTGCCTGTGCTCGTACATGCCTTCCCCGACGATGCTATCAAGATGGGTATCGAGGATCGGCGAGACTCTTTCTGCGGCAAGATATCTGTTTGCAACAACTTGCGTCAATACGGCATCAACTTCTCGCTCACCACCCTGCATACGGTGGACGCGGAAAGCGAAAGTTTTCGGGCCGATCTACGACGCTTTGTGAGCACCTGTGGGGTGGTTCGAGGCCTTCGAAAGGCGCGGATCGGTGCCCTGGGGGCGCGGCCAGCGGCTTTTAACACCGTGCGCTATAGCGAGAAGTTGCTGGAGCGGACAGGCATCACCGTGGAAACGCTCGACCTATCTGAGGCTTTTGGGCGGATGGAGCGGTTGGATGATAATGCCGAGGCGGTGCGGGCTAAGCGCCAGGCTATAGAGGCCTACGCGCAGACCCAAGGTGTGCCCGAGAGGGCTCTGGATAAGATGGCCCAGTTTGGGGTGATGGTGGAGCAGTGGATGGAGGAGAACCGATTGCAGGCCAGTGCCATCCAATGTTGGACGTCGATGGAGGAGTTCTTCGGCGTGGTGCCCTGCACGGTGATGAGCATGCTGGGCAACAACCTGTTGCCGAGTGGCTGCGAGACCGACGTGACGGGAGTGATCGGCATGCTCGCCCTGCAACTGGCGTCTGGGAAGCCAAGCGCTCTGGTGGACTGGAACAACAACTACGGCGACGATCCCGACAAGGGGGTCTTCTTCCATTGCAGCAACTTGCCCAAAGATTTCTTTGCTCAAACTCCGAGGATGGATTACCAAAATATCATTGCTGGAACTGTGGGTAAGGAAAACACCTATGGCACTATGGTGGGCCGCCTGAAGGCTGGTCCCTTCACCTACTGTCGCGTTTCCACTGACGATATCCAGGGGGTCATCTCTGCCTACGTGGGCGAGGGCGAGTTGACCGAGGATCCTCTGGAGACCTTTGGCGGCTATGGCGTCGTGCATATCCCGAACTTTCAGGGGCTTCTGCGCCATGTCTGTGAAAAGGGCTTTGAGCACCACGTGGCTATCAACCTCTCTCAGACCGCCTCTGCCCTGAACGAGGCACTGGGCAACTATTTGGGCTGGGACGTATACTATCACGGAGCGAACGAGGTGTGAGCCCCGGCGCTGTTCTCCGGCACTTGGCCGAGGTCACGGCGGTTCACCTTGTCGTGCCCGCCGGCCTCTATCGCGAGGCTTTCACCCCCCTCTCTTCAAGGGATGAGTGCCGAGGGATTGATCGAAGAGGTGCAGTTGTCGTCGGCCACACCGTGGGCAGCGCGGAGTGGCGATCGCGGAACACGCTGGCGGATTACACCTTCTGCTCATCTAGGCTGGTACGACCCCTCGCGGCCAGACGGCCGCTGTCGGGCGGGATACGGGGCTATATCGCCCTGGTGGAGGAATTCATCCCTGCCTTGAGCAAGTGATTGCTGTAGCAGCAGGTGACAGCGGGAGGGGCATGATCACCTGCCAACACGTCTAGGCACGCGTGTTTGATCTCCTTCCAGTGAACCGCTGGGGTAGAGAGTATCCTCAAGGAGGAGTCCATGTTCTATTTCGGCGTTGACTACTATCCCGAACAGTGGCCCGAAGAGCGTTGGGCGGCCGATGCACGGTTGATGGCCGAGGCAGGCTTCAACCTGGTACGCTTAGCCGAGTTCGCCTGGAGCAAGATGGAACCCAAAGTGGGGCAATATGACTTCGACTGGCTCGACCGGGCTATTTCTGTTCTCGCTTCTCATGGTATGAGGATCGTTTTAGGGACTCCCACCGCCTCACCGCCGCCATGGCTGATGGTCAAGCACCTCGACGTCTTCCGTGTGGGCGAGGACGGCCGGCGTTTGACCTTCGGCAATCGCCGCGAATATTGTCCGAACAACCCGGTCTATCACGACTATACCCGGCGGATCGTGACCCAGATGGCTGACCATTACGCGGACCACCCAGCGGTCATTGGCTGGCAGATAGACAACGAGTTCGGCGACCGCTGTTACTGTCCAGTCTGCGCTCATGCTTTTCAAACGTGGCTGCGCCGTCGCTACGGATCTCTTGACGCCCCCAACCAAAAGTGGGGCACAGTTTTCTGGAGCCACACCTATACAGATTGGAGCGAAATTCCTCTGCCGCTTACCACCGGCGGCTCGCCCAACCCCGGCCTCGCCCTTGATTTCTTCCGCTTCTCGTCGGACTCATACGTGGCCTATCAACAGGTGCAGATGGACATCCTGCGCGAGAGGTGCCCCAACCATTTCATCACCCACAACTTCCACGGTTTCTACTACGATCGCCTCAACTACTTCGACCTCGCCCGGAATCTTGACTTTGTGGCCTGGGACAACTATCCACGCACGCAGTGGAGGATGGATATCGAAGTGGACCCCAGCCTTGCTGCTCTTGCCGCCGACGCCATACGTGGCCTCAAAGGCCAGAACTTCTGGGTGATGGAGCAGCAAGCCGGGTCGGGCGGCTGGGAAATGGTGAGCGTGGCCCCGCGCCCCGGCGAGTTGCGGCTGTGGGCCTATCAAACCATTGCCCACGGGGGAGAGGCTATCGTCTTTTTCCGCTGGCGAACGGCGCGCTTTGGCACAGAGCAGTATTGGCATGGCCTCCTTGACCACGACGCACGCCCCGGCCGGCGTTATGGGGAGATCAAGCGCATGGGGGCGGAAATCAAAAGGGCCGGCGAGCGGATTTGTGGCTCCGCCGTCAAGCCAGCCATTGCCCTGATCCTCTCCTACGACTCCCGCTTCGCTTTTCAGATTCAGGCGAACAACCCGCAGTTTAGTTATCCTGACCATTTTCACCAGGTCTATCGTGGCTTCTACGACTATCACGTCCCGGTGGACGTCGTGGCCCCGATCGCCAACCTCTCGACCTACAAATTGGTTGTGGCACCAGCCCTTCACGTCGTTCCTGAGGCCGTTGCCGAGAACCTCAAGCGCTTTGTGCAGGCGGGGGGCGTGCTCGTCGTCACCCCGCGCTCCGGGGTGAAGGACGAAGCCAACGCGGTGGTCAATCAGCCGCTCCCCGGCTTGCTGGCCGAGTTGTGCGGCGTTGAGGTGGAGGAGTACGATTCCCTCCCTGCCGACATGGGCAATAGACTCGAATTTACTCTGCCCGAATTGGCCTCCAATCCCCCTGTCTTGGCCCGCATGTGGTGTGATGTGCTGAAGCCCAATGGCGCAACCGTGGTTGCACGCTACACCCAGGACTACTACGCTGGCAAACCAGCCATCACGCTGAACCGATTTGGCCAGGGCCAGGTGGTATACGTGGGTACCATGGGCGATGGCCGCCTGCATGAGACGCTGGCTGGCTGGCTACTCACCTTAGCCGGGGTGGAGGCGCTCCTTACCGCGCCGAAAGGGCTCGAAGTGACGGAACGGTGGCAGGGCGACCAACGACTGCTATTCGTGCTTAACCACACCGAACGAGAGCAGGAAGTGACTCTGGGGAGACGGTACAGGGATTTGCTCGACGGCTCAGCGGTCGTCGAAGGGAGGGTCTTCATCCCGTCGCGGGACGTCCTGGTACTGCTGGAAGAAAGGAGGGAGTAGGCTATGGAGTATCGTGTACTGGGGCGCACGGGTTGGCGTGTCTCGGCGATCGGTTTTGGCGCGTGGGCGATCGGTGGCACCTGGGGGCCAGTGGACGACCGGGAATCCCTCGCCGCGTTGCATCGCGCAGTGGATCTGGGCGTGAACTTCTTCGACACTGCCGACGTGTATGGCGATGGCCGGAGCGAGCAACTGCTGGCTCAATTGCGCCGGGAGCGGCATGAGACGCTGTACATCGCTACCAAAGCCGGACGCCGCCTTGACCCCCGCACCCCCAAAGGCTATAATCGCCAGAATCTCACCGCCTTCGTCGAACGGAGTTTGAAGAATCTCCAATCGGACGCCCTTGACCTCCTGCAACTCCACTGCCCGCCTACCGAGGTCTATTACACCCCCGAGGTGTTTGGCATCCTCGACGATCTCGTCAAGCAAGGGAAAATCCGCTATTATGGCGTGAGCGTGGAAAAGGTCGAGGAGGGGCTCAAGGCCATCGAATATCCTGGCGTGCAATCGGTACAAATTATCTTCAATACCTTCCGACAGCGTCCCGCCGAACTCTTCTTCTCGGAGGCTAAACGCCGCGGCGTGGGCATTGTGGCGCGATTACCGCTTTCGTCTGGCATGCTCACCGGCAAGATGACGCCTGCCATCACCTTCCACTCCGACGACCACCGGGCGTTCAATCGCCAGGGCGAGGCGTTCGACCGGGGCGAAACCTTCTCTGGCGTGGATTTCGAGGTCGGATTGCAGGCCGTCGAAGAACTCCGCCCCCTCGTGCCGGCAGGGATGACGATGGCGCAGTTTGCCCTGTGCTGGATCCTGATGTTCGAGGCGGTGACCTGCGCCATCCCTGGCGCCAAGCGGCCGTCGCAGGTGGAGGAGAATGTCCGCGCTGCCGACCTTTTGCCCCTGTCCGGCACGACGATGGCGAAAGTCCGTGAGGTTTACGATCGCCTCATCCGTGAGCAGGTGCACCACTACTGGTGAGTTCTTTGCTCATACAGGTGGTCAAACTACCGCATAATCCAGGAGGATAGCCATGAAACCCAGCCCCGATTTTCTGCGAGTCAGAGGCTCTGAGATTGTCAACGGCCACGGTGAGACCGTCCGCCTACGCGGCTTTTGCCTGGGCGGCTGGTTGAATATGGAGAATTTCATCACCGGCTACCCCGGCCATGAATCCGGGATGCGGGCTGCCGTGGCAGGGGTGGTAGACGAGGCCAAGGCTCGTTTCTTCTTTGAGCGTTTTTTGCATTACTTCATCGCCGAAGATGACTTGCGTTTCATCAAGAGCCTTGGCTGTAACGTTGTTCGAATTCCCTTGAACTACCGCCATTTTGAATCCGACAATCGGCCGTTTGAGTATAAGTCTGAAGGGTTTGCGCTCCTCGACCAGGTGATCGGCTGGGCAAGCGCCCAAAAGATCTACGTGATCCTCGACTTACATGCCGTCCAAGGTTGGCAGAACTCCGGCTGGCACTGCGACAACGCCTGCCGGAGAGGGCACTTCTGGGGCCAAAAGGTCTTTGAGGATAGGGCGGTGGCGCTATGGGAAGAACTGGCGCGGCGGTATCGCGACGAGCCGTTCGTCGTGGGGTACAATGTCATGAACGAGCCGGATACCGAGGAGGTCGCGTGGCTCAACCACTTCTACCGACGCGTCACCACCGCCATCCGCGCTATAGATACCGACCACATCCTCTTTCTCGAAGGCGATCATTGGTCTCAAGAATTCGAGGGGCTCGAGCCGCCTTTCGACAGCAACACGGTCTATAGCAGTCACAACTATGTTGTGCCGGGCCTGGATAACGGCGAATATCCGGGCATGTTCGATGGTAAGTTCTACGACTGCGCGCGCCTCGAAAGGGAGTACCTGGAGCGCACCGCATTTATGCGCCAGCACGGCGTGCCTCACTGGCTTGGTGAGTTCGGCTGCCTCTACACCGACAGCGCGTTGGAGGCCTCGCGCCTCCGTGTCATGGCGGACTTGCTTGACATCGTAGAGAAGCAGGGAGATCACTGGACGATCTGGACCTATAAAGACATCGGCAAGATGGGTCTCGTGTACGCTGATCCCAAGTCGGAATGGATGCGCCGCACACGCGCGGTCCGCGAGGCCAAAACGGTTCTGCGCTGCGACCGCTGGATCGAAAGGGATGAGGGCGAAATCGACCAACTCGTGCAGCAGATTGTCACCCATACCAGAAGGGTCTTGGCCGATCAGCCGGGGGAATGGACGCGCCTGCGTGACAATTTAAGTGGGGCCATCTGTGAGGGAGTGTTATCCCAGATGCTTTTGCCCGCGTTCGCTGAACAGTTTCACGGGATGAGCGAAAACGAGATCGACCGGATGATGGAGTCATTCGCGCTCCGCAACTGTGTGCAGCGGGAGGGGCTGGCGCAATTGATCAGCGCTCGGTTGTTGAGACAATAGACGAGGAGTTAGCCAATGACTGAGTTCAGCCAAAAACAGGAAAGGATTCAGGCGCTGCTGGCCGAACGGAAACTCGACGCGCTCCTCCTTCGGCGCGTCAGCAGTTTCGCCTGGGCCACGTGCGGCACGGGCTCATATGTGAACACGGCGACCACAAACGGAGAGGCTGCCCTTTTGATGACCCCCTCTGGCCGTTACCTTGTCACCACAAACATCGAGGCGACGCGGTTGGGGCAGGAGGAGAAACTCGCGGCGCAGGGTTGGGAGTTTCGTGTTCTGCCTTGGCACGAGGCGCAGGACGGCGTGGCCGAGTTGACCAGAGGGTTGAGGCTCGGCGCCGACGGGCCTTATCCCGGCGCAACCGATCTCTCCGACGACCTGGCCCTCCTACGCGCCCACCTGACTCCCGAAGAGGGCATGCGCTTTCGAGCGCTGGGCCGGCTGTGTGCCGAGGCTATGGATAGCGCCGCCAGGGCCGTCCGGCCCGGCCAGACGGAGTACGAGATCGCTGGGCTTCTGGCCCGCGAAGCGGAGAGCCGTGGCCTGCAGGCTATCGTCAACCTCATCGCCACCGATGCGCGCATCTTCGCCTTCCGCCACCCGCTGCCCACCGGGAAGGAACTCGAACGGTACGCTATGCTCGTGTTGTGCGGGCGGCGGTGGGGACTAGTGTGTTCGTTGACGCGGTTCGTTCACTTTGGCAGACTGCCGGACGAGTTGCGCCGCAAAGCCGAAGCGGTGGCGCGAATTGACGCGACGTTCATCGCTGCCACCCGCCCTGGCCAGACGCTCGGTGAGATCTTCCAGCGGGCGATGACAGCCTACGCCGAAACCGGCTTTTCCGAAGAGTGGCATCTGCACCACCAAGGGGGAGTGGCTGGCTACGAGCCCCGAGAGTATATAGCAACCCCTACCTCCCATCAGGTGGTGAGGCCGGGTCAAGCCTTCGCTTGGAACCCATCCATCACGGGGACCAAATCGGAGGATACCATCATCGTCAGTGAGAAAGGCTACGAGATCGTCACCGCCATGGGAGATTGGCCACAGATCCCTGTCCGGGTGGAGGGCAAACTGATCGAGCGGCCAGCGAGCCTAGAGGTCCCATAAAAAGCCCGCCCTTGTTAAGAAGAGCGATTTGTTGGATAATGTAGATGGGGTTCCATAGGGAGAGGTGGGATGAAAGCCAGGGTGGGATGTGTGCCCTGCTACTTGAAGCAGGCCCTCTCGGCAGCACGGGAGGTCACCGACGATCCAGAGGAGCAACTTAAGGTCTTGAGGGCGGTGGCCGAGGAGGCTCCATATTACTCCCTGGAGGCTACACCAGCCGAGAATTCTACATACGCCTTGTGGCTGACTAACAAAATCTTGAACTGCTCCGATCCTTTCCACAGTAAGAAGAGCGCATATAACCGACTGGCGTTGGAGGCGTATGAGCGGCTGAGGGAGATAGTTGATACCTCAGAAGAGGGATTAAGGACGGCGGTGAAAATAGCGGCGGCGGGCAATATCGTTGATCTGGGCATCCTGGGAGAGGTGGATGTAGAGGCTGCTCTTACTGAGGTTTTAACCAGCGGTTTCGCCATCGACGACTTCCCTGAGTTCGCGAGGGCTCTCTTTTCTGCTAAGCGCGTTCTCTACCTGGGTGACAACGCTGGCGAAATAGTCTTCGACAGGATATTGATTGAGGAGTTTGGAGAGAAAGATGTCGTCTTTGCCGTGAAGGGAGCCCCCATTCTGAACGATGCTACCCTGGAAGATGCTTGGGCGGCGGGGATGGATAAGGTGGCTCAGGTTATGAGCAACGGCTCACCTATGATTGGCACCAACCTAAAGGGCTGCTCGCCGGAGTTCCAAAGGGAGTTTTGGTCGGCTGATCTGATCATCGGCAAAGGCCAGGGGAATTTTGAAACCCTGGATGGCCTCCAAGCCCCCTTGTTCTTCATCCTGAGGGCCAAGTGCGAGGAAGTTGCCACCGAGTTGGGGATCAAGGCTGGGGATGTGGTCCTAGTTGAGGGCATGAAGAGGAAGAGGCGACAAGAGTCCTGATCTACTGAGGGAGGAGGTGAGTATGGGAGGTAAGAAATACTCCATAGGGATCGATTTCGGCACTGAATCGGGCCGCACTGTCTTAGTCGACGTGGCCACAGGTGAGGAGGTAGCTACCTTAGTATATGAGTACAAGGATGGAGTGATTGACGAACTGCTGCCCGGCACGAAGATCAAACTGGACCCCGATTTCGCCTTGCAGAACCCAAGAGATTACCTCGAGACCCTAAAGATCACCATCCCTGCCGTCTTGAAGGAGAGTGGCGTCGATCCTAAAGATGTCATCGGCTTAGGCACGGATTTTACCGCCTGCACCATGATGCCCATCGACGAGGAGGGCACCCCCCTTTGTATGAAGGAGGAATGGCGAAATAGCCCCCATGCCTGGGTCAAAATCTGGAAGCACCACGCTGCCCAGCCGGAGGCCAATAAACTCAACGAGATCGCACGTCAAAGGGGCGGGGAGTTCCTATCCCGCTACGGGGGCAAGATCTCTTCGGAGTGGCTCTTCCCCAAGATCTGGCAGACCTTGGATGAGGCTCCGGAGATCTACGAAGCCGCAGATCGCTTTATAGAGGGAGCCGATTGGATCGTGCTCCAACTTACCGGCGAGGAGAAGCGTAACGTCTGCACCGCTGGTTACAAGGCCATCTGGGAGAAGAGCACCGGTTACCCTTCTGACGATTTCTTCGCCGCCCTCGACCCTCGGCTACGCCACGTGGTTGACGAGAAACTGTCGCGGGAGATCTACCCTCTGGGCGAGCGGGCCGGCGGACTGACCCGACAGATGGCAGAGTGGACTGGTCTCCTCGAAGGCACAGCCGTGTCGATCGGCAATGTAGACGCTCACGTATCGGTGCCCGCTTGCACGGTCACAACTCCGGGCCGCATGGTGATGATCATGGGCACCTCTATCTGCCACATGGTGTTGGGCAGCGAAAAGAAGATCGTAGAGGGGATGTGCGGTGTGGTGGAGGATGGCATCATCCCTGGCTATTTCGGCTTCGAGGCAGGGCAGTCCTGTGTGGGGGATCATTTCGCTTGGTTTGTGGAGCGCGCCACCCCGCCGGAATACCATGAGGAGGCTAAGAAACGGGGTTGGGACCTCCACCGGCTCTTGGAGGAGAAGGCAGCCAGGCTGAAGCCAGGCGAGAGCGGACTCTTGGCCCTCGACTGGTGGAACGGGAATCGCTCCATTTTGGTAGATGTCGATCTCACGGGGATGCTTCTGGGGGCTACCTTAGCCACCAGGGCTGAGGAGATCTATCGCGCCCTCATCGAGGCTACCGCCTACGGCACACGCATCATCATCGAAACCTTCGAGAAGAGCGGTGTGGCGGTGGATGAACTAGTTGCTTGCGGAGGCTTGCCGGAGAAGAACAAACTCCTAATGCAGATCTATTCCGACGTCACGGGACGCGAGATCAAGGTTGCAGCCTCTACCCAGACCCCGGCTCTCGGCTCAGCGATGCATGGCGCAGTGGCAGCAGGAAAAGAGAGAGGTGGGTATGAGAGCATCTTTGAGGCTGCCCAAAAGATGGCCCATCTAAAGGCCGAAACCTATCGCCCCGTCCCAGAGCACCAGGCGGCATACGATCGACTGTACAAAGAGTACATAAGGCTCCACGATTACTTCGGCCGGGGCGAGAACGACGTCATGAAGGCGCTCAAGCGGATAAAGGCCGGAGTCCTGCGGAGGGAAAGGTGAAGAGACGATGCTGGAAGGAATGAGAGAGGAGGTTTGGAGACTCAACCTGGAGTTGCCGAAGTACAATCTTGTGGTCTGGACTAGTGGGAACGTCAGCGGAAGAGATTTGGAAAGCCAGTTAGTAGTGATCAAGCCCAGTGGGGTTCCCTACGAAGAGCTCACCCCTCGCCATTTGGTGGTGGTAAACCTCGAGGGCCAAGTAATAGAAGGCGACCTTCAACCATCGGTAGACACCGCCACCCATCTATACATCTATCGCCATCGGCCCGATGTGGGAGGCGTGGTGCATACTCATTCGCCCTACGCCACCAGTTTCGCCGCGCTGGGTCGCCCCATCCCCGTCTATCTAACAGCGATGGCCGATGAGTTTGGAGGGCCGATCCCAGTGGGCGCCTATGCCAAGATCGGAGGCGAGGAGATTGGGCAGGAGATAATCCGCTCCATCGGCGATTCTCCGGCCATCCTTATGAAAAACCACGGCGTCTTCACCCTAGGCCCCACCCCTCACGCTGCCGTCAAGGCGGCGGTGATGGTGGAGGATGCTGCCAGGACCGTGCATCTGGCTCTTCTTCTCGGAGAGCCAGATCTTATCCCTGACGAGGAGGTGGCTCGCGCTCATCGCCAATATGTCGAGAGGTACGGTCAAGAGCCCTCCCAGAGTAGGTGAGGGGGTCACCCTCCCAGAGGCGATGCGTAGTTGCCTCTCATCTAGTGGCTTCCCAAACAACCCTTTTTCTTGGTAGAGCACTCCTCGCCCCATGAGTAAGGCGCCGGACGAAAATGTCGACGCCTCAGCCTGATATAAAAGCCGGTGCCGCTTGAAGTTCACTCTTTTCTGACTACCAACCCCTCCGAGAGCGCTCGAGGAAGCGTAGGGCGTACTCATCCCGCCCCATTAAGAGATCACAGGTGGCTATCACCTTGCGAATCTCGACATCGAGAGGATCCACAATCGCACAGGTGAGCCCCGCGGCGATGGCCATAGCCAGAAAAGATCTATTGATCAGACTGCGCTCTGGAAGGCCAAAGGAGATGTTGCTGCCCCCCAAAGCGATATTAACCCCTAGATTCATACGGATCAGCCTGATCGCCTCCAGGGTTACCATCCCCGCCGTATGGTCGACTCCCACCGTCATGGCTAGAGGATCGATGATCAGATCCTCAGGGGGGATGCCATAAGCCTCAGCAGCGGCAACGATCTTTTCCCCTATCTCCAGCCGCCGCCCGGCCCCCTTGGGGATGCCCTCCTCATCTATGCATAATCCGATTGCCGCACAACCATATTCCTTCACCAAGGGAAGCACCGCCTCTAAAGAGGTCTTCTCCCCAGTAACCGAGTTCACAAGGGGCTTGCCTGGACAAACGGCTAAGGCTGCACGCAAGGCTTTATGGTTGGCCGTATCGATGGAGATGGGCACTTCTACCGCCTCGGCCACTGTCTGAACAGCCAAAGGGAGGATTTCTTCCTCGGCAACTTCGGCAGTGCTCACGTTGACGTCTATGATATGCGCTCCGGCTTCCACTTGAGCCAAGGCTTCCTGCCGTACCAATGACATCTCCCCCTCGGCCAAGGACTCGGCCAATCTCCTCCTGCCACTGGGGTTAATGCGTTCGCCAATTAAGACGAAAGGCCCCCCGCAGTCAATCGTCACCTTCTTTGCCCCGCCCTCCAATAGCGTGCGCACGACTCACTCCCCGTTCCCTTGTGCCCTTGCCCGGGTCAAGGAGCGTTGCTACTCCACGCCCAGTGACTCTTTCGCCTTCCGCACCGCCGACGCTGCATCAGGAGCATAACCATCCGCTCCTATCTGATTAGCGTAAGCCGCCGTTAAAGGCGCCCCTCCGACCAGTACCTTCACTTTATCGCGTAGGCCTGCCTCAACCAAGGCCTCTATGGTGCTCCTCATAGCCGGCATGGTCGTGGTCAATAGGGCTGACATGCCCAGGATATCGGGCTTCCGTTCTCGCACCGTCCTTACAAACTTCTCGGGGCCTACATCCACCCCTAAATCGGTGACCTCAAAACCTGCCCCCTCCAACATCATGCACACTAGGTTCTTCCCTATATCATGCAGATCCCCTTTCACCGTCCCCACTACCACCTGGCCAGCCGTCTTCAATTCCCCTTCCACCAATAAGGGCTTCAAGACACCTAGCCCTGTCTGCATGGCGCGAGCCGCTATGAGCATCTCTGGCACATAGAACTCCTGCCGCTCAAAACGAGCCCCAACCTCCGTCATGGCTGGAATGAGATAGCGGGAGATGATCTCCGGGGGTGGCACGCCCTCGGCTACGGCTTGCTGCACGAGCACCTTGACGCCCGGCGCATCCCCAGCGATCACCCTCTCATAGATCTTTTGCAACTCAATGCGCTCTCCTCCAAGAGCCTAGAGTGTGTACTTGTGACTTAGCCTGGCGGTCATCCCCTCTGCTTCCTCGATGGTGAGGCTGAAGGAGATGCCATACTGCGTTAGGTTGTTGCAAACCGACATCTTGCCATAGAAGGAGTCTCGCCGATCCTTGATATTCATCCCCGAAATTTGGCAAGGTGACCAGCACGCCGTCGACCTCGTGGGATGTTCGTTTCCGGCCTTCCATGGTAATTCTATCTACAGGTTCAATGGCACACATATTCCGGCTGTTGTTGGACTATTTCGACGAAAGCAACTATATTTTCCAAGGGCACATCCCCCTCAACGTCGTGGGCCGGAGCAAAGATATATCCGCCATCCCGACCGAGTTCCAAGAGATATTCGGTCTCCTGACGGACATCATCACTGGAGCCATAGGGCAGAGTCCGTTGCGTTGAAAGACCTCCATGGAAAGCCAATCTACCACGGTATCGATGGATTAGAGAGGTCACATCCATGACTTCCGGCTGAAATGGGTTGAAGCAATTCACTCCTATCTCAATCAGGTCATCAAAGAGATCGTCTACGTCTCCACAGGAATGAATCATGACATACTTGTCCGCATCTCGCACGACACCGTACATGCGTTTTAGAACAGGGTAAATGAACTTCCGCCAGACAAGAGGCCCCATCTGCAGTCCATGCTGCATCCCCCAATCATCTCCAAAATAGACCGCATCTATGTCGTATTTCAGGGCTTCTTTGACTTGGGCTATGTTGTAATCCGCAATCGCATTTAGCAGGTCGTTGACAAAACCTGGATGGTCGTGGAAATCCATCATCAAGTTCTTCCAGCCGCGCAATGTCCAGGCTCTCTCCCAAAGCGAAAAACCGATTTGGAAAACGCGAAAGCGGTCGCTGAATCTTTCAATTCGTTCAGGGATATCGGCGAAGAAGCGGGGATCCAAAGGGTGGGGAAAATTGTAGCCTTTAAGCGTAGGCTCTGGCAGGACACAGCCTTTAACGTTACCGATATCCTTGTCAATAGTTCTGTCCCAGATCACCCCAAAGACATCTTGAACGCAGTTATCGCCGAGGTCTGTGAAAAAACCTATATCGCTTCCTAATCTGAGAAAGTGGTTTTGTAGCGCGTCTTCTAAATCGGGTTGACCAAAATGGCGTTGGAGCATATCCCGTGCTTCTTTGGTCAACCCGATGTTCCAGGGAACGTAGGGCGGAACTTTCCCCTGAACTACCAGTTTGATGACCTCTCGTTTTGTCATCTCTTATTAATACCTTCCGTATTCGAGGGCGGTCTCAAACATAGTGAGGATGTTTTCAGGAGGAACAAATGGCTGGATATTGTGGACTGCCGCGAAGACAAATCCACCGCCGGGAGCCAGATCATCAATACGTCGCTTGACCTCGTCTTTTACCTCTTCAGGCCGGCCGAAAGGGAGCACGCGTTGGCTATCGACTCCGCCGCCCCAGAATACAATCTCCTCGCCATACTCTTTCTTTAGCCGTTTGGTGTCCATGCCCCGAGCCGAGACTTGTACCGGGTTGAGGATGTCGAAACCCAGTTCGATCAAATCTGGGATCAGATCGTAGACAGCACCGCAACCGTGATAGTACACTTTGGCCTTCGTCTTTCTCCTGATAGCCTCTAACAGGCGGCGTTGTTTGGGTTTGACCATCTTGCGGTAGATATCTGGCGATATTAGCCAACCATCCTGGCCGCATACGTCATCCCAATAGGTGAAAACGTGAAGATATTCTCCCACCTGCTCGAGATAGTTGTTGCAAGACTCGATATAGATTTCGGTGATCTGATCCATCATTCGATCGGCAAACCTCGGCTCAGTGACCAGGGCCATGAAGAAACTCTCCAAGCCCATGGTTCTGGCAGGCTGCTCGAAGATCCCGCCGCCTATTATGGCGCTGCCTACCAAGGCATAATCCGTGTTTTCGTAGAGGCACATAGCCTGCTCGCGAAGTCGGGCGTTATACTCTGGGGGATCGGGTCGTGGCCAGGTGTAGTTGTCCAAGGCCTCCCTGGTGGCTTCCTTGATGGGAAACTCCACCCAGTCGAAGTAGAGCCCTCCATCTTTGGGCCTATGCAGTTTGGAGCCCCAACGGTCGATGAAGGCATAGTAGTCGCCTTCCTCGAAGATATTCAACTCCAGCGCTGTGGCGGCCGGCAACTGGACCATACGAAAATCTACTCCGAAACGCTCCAAAAGTGCCTCGTCCAGGTAGGGCAATTGCTGGACGTAGTCCACCATCTGAATCTCTTCTAAATCCATCCCCAGGTGCTTTTTGAGCGCGATGTAACCATCTTTGTGGATGGAAGAGCAGATGCTCCCACCCAGATCAATGGGGATGCGGTCGGGCTCTTGATGGTTGAGGGCTAACATGGCCCGTTCCCGAGCCTTCATCCTTCCCATATCCTCACTTAAACCCGGTTTTCCCAATTTTTGCTTAGTTTCACCCCTATCGTGGCCCTATAGAGAGCAGTAAGGCCTCTTCGTTATTGTATTGACCATGGCCCAAAAGTTCTCAAGTGGTGTATCGAGCTGTAGGTGATGAGTGGGCCCTATGATCAATCCACCGTTCTTGCCAAGCGTTTTTAGACGGGTTAACACTTCCCTCTCAACCTCGGCCGGCGTTCCAAAGGGTAGGGTATATTGCTCATCAATTGAGCCCCAAAAAGATAGATTATCCCCGTACTCCCTTTTCACCCTTTCCGGATCCATACACCTGGGCTGAACTGGATTGAGGACATCCAATCCGATTTCAATCAACTCCGGGATGATGGGGTAGATCACACCATCCGAATGGTAGGCTACCTTTACCTCGGGATTGATGCTTTTTAGTGTGGAGATAAATGTCGCCATGAGTGGTTTGAAGAAACGACGCCAACTATCGGGGGAGATGAGCATCCTCTCCTGAGTGCCCATATCATCCCCTGTCCAGATCATATCTACACCCATTTTTACCAATTTCTTGGCTACAGTAAGGTGATAGTTAAAGGGGATATCAAGAAGTCTTTCGACAAAATCAGGGTTTAAAACCAAATCCATCAAGGTCTTTTCGTACCCTCTGAGCGCCCAGGCGGTCTCAAAAATCGTCGTCACCGTAACGCCCACAATCCAGTATTCATCCTTGAATTCTTTGATCACCCTTTCCGCGTCAAGATATAACTCGGGCCTATTCGGATCAGGCGGTTGATACGACTCTATCGCTTCCTCATCGGCAAGAGGATGGCCCACTATCTCAGTATAATGGCCCTTACCGAACCTCGTTTCATACTCTACGTTCTTCCACCCCACTCCCCATTCATCGGTATAAGAGACTCCATCATCGCTGTACAGTTCAGTGGCATAATATGAGTTAGCCCATCCCACGGAGGTTAGAATCATATCTTCGTCTATAGTGCGCTCCAAGGCGTAAGTATTACCGCCTCCGTGAGGGTTATAGAGATCTTCGTCTTTTAGCCCCAGGTCATTCTTAAGCCTTGAGGCAAACTCGGGCGTAAAACTAATCTGCATGGGGCATCTATCTGGTTCCTCGTGATGGAGAGCCATAAGCACTCGCTCTCGATGTTTCATTTTGCCCTCTTTATCTATTTCAACTCCGTGATATAAGAACCAGCGGAATGGCCTCCAGGGTCGAAGGCCTCTGCGCCAGGGAGCCAACTACCAATATGCCTACGGTCTTCACTCGTAGGCATATCAGGGCGGGGTAGTAACTAATCTATTGTATGGAATTCGCACTGCAACCCGTCGAGAAAGGGCTCAGCGATGCCCTCCAAGCGTTATGAACGCGCCAGCCTTCTTCTCAGCACAGAGTGCATCGAGACAGAGACGACGATAATCAAACCATAGATCAGTTGCGTCCAGAACCCTGACAGACCTATGGCCACCGTCCCGGCCTCTATAGCGCCGATAATGAAACATCCGATAAAGGTCCCCAATATGGTCCCCACCCCGCCGAAAACCGAAGTGCCGCCCAAGAATACGGAGGCCAGCGTCCTCAGAAGATACCCTTCACCCAGATTAACCCAGAAGTAGTTCACTTCCAGACTAGCCAAAAGGCCGGCGAACGCCGCCGCAAGACCGACGATAGCGAAGGCCATCATCCTTGTTCGGTCAACGTTGACCCCCATAAGCCTAGCACTATCCCTGTTATCCCCAACAAGATAGACGTGGGCTCCGAATCTGTGACGGTTCAAAAGGACCCACACAACTACCGCCACAATAATAGTCCAGATCATCTGAGCCGGTATGTAACCTGCCAACCTACCCACCAGTGCTTGATGTAAGATCGTCCCTTTCACCGGCACGAGAGAAGCCGGGTGCCCGCCCGTGACCACTAGGACCACTCCTCTCCAAAAGAACTGCGTACCGATAGTTGCCACTAGCGAGGGGATTCCCAACTTAACCACTATGATCCCGTTTAGCAATCCTACCAGAAATCCCGTAACCAGTAATGAAACAAAAGCCAGTGCCAAATTTCCAGTTCTCGGCCAAACGTTGACAAATACCAGCACCCCTATGGCCATAATAGATCCGAAGGACAAATCTATCTCCCCTGCGATAATCACCATCGTCAATGGCAAAGCCATAACGGCAAAGAAGGGTATCGTAGACATGAATGCGCCATAGATTTCGGGGGCAAGAAACGTCCGAGGCGCTCCTATGATGAAAAACGCCCACATGGCCAGGAAGACACAAATTATGCCGATCTGTAATCCATACCGGCGAGCGAACCTACTCAGACCGCCCTGCCACAACCGCCTCCGGCTAATAGCCGCGGCTGGATCTTCGACATGAGAGGTCATTTCCTTTCCCCTTGATGGATATAATATTATTGCCCATCAACTGGATAAGATGTCTCCGTTCCAGTCAGGTCATCTTGGCCTTAGTCTAGACTTCCTGTCTGTGCCACCCGATACATCTTTTCCATAAGTTCGTCCAAGGTGATATCTTTGGTCAAGAACTCACCGGCAACCGCTCCTCTATCCAACACCACAATTCTATCGGCTACTGCATATACGTGAAATACGTTGTGATCGATGAATATGCACGACTTGCCGGCTTCCTTGATTCCCTGCACGAACTCCAAAAATTTTCGCGTCTCTGAAAGAGATAAACCCATTGTGGGCTCATCCAAAATGATGAGTTCGGCCTGGAAGTAGAGGGCTCGCACAATAGATACACCCTGTTTTTCCCCCCCAGAAAAGGTCCCGACCACACCGTCAGGCGCTACGGCTGCTGACGTAAACCCCATAGACCCAACCATCAGTTTCTCTGTTTCTCGCTCCATCCCGTTCACATCGAGGAAACCAAGGTAAGTCGTTAACTCTCGCCCCATAAATATATTCCTCCATAGGGTTTGGAGGTTTGCCAAGGCGCGTTCCTGATAAACGGTTTCGATTCCCAGTTGTCGGGCTTCTGCGACAGACAGGCCCTCCAATTTCTTGCCATTGAAATAGACCTCGCCACTGTCTTGTGGATGGTAGCCAGTAACTATCTTGATTAGGGTGGACTTGCCAGCGCCGTTGTCGCCCACCAACCCTACAACTTCATTGTGAGCAACTGCAAAGTTGACTTGGCGCAGGGCTTGAACCTCCCCGAAACGCTTAGAGATGTTCCTCATTTCAAGTATATAATCCATCAGAACTCTCCTTGAGCAAGTATCAGGTGCGGCTGATAGCGGCCCGCTGTGAGTCAGCCGGATGTCGAGGAGTTCTCTACGCACTGAACCATATTCTAACTGCAACCAGGTAGTAATGCAAGGGGGCAAACGGCACCAGAGATATCCCTTCTCAGCCCACACAATGGCCACATGCCTCAAACCGTGGCGAGCATGCGCCACAAACCATGGTGCCGTTTGCCCCACATGGTTCTACTTCTGCACCCCCTTCCTCAGAATACCGCTTAGATAGATCTGAGAAGCGAGGGTGCAGATACTCCTACCGGATCTGCTTCTCAATAAGGGGTGCCAGCGCTTCGACGTTGTCTTTGCTGATCAAACCGGCCCCCGTGTCGATGTGCAGACCGGCGAATCCATATTTCTTGGTCAGGCAGATCTGCACAATGGGCAGGTAGCCTTGCAGGTAGGGCTGCTGATCGAGTACTAGGTCGGTCCACCCGCCCCTAATCGCTTCTAGTGTAGGGGGCGAGACGTCAAACCCTATGGCGTATATGTCATCCGGGCCCTTACCTGCCGCCGTCAGGTAGGTCTCCAGGGTATTGGTCAGACCCCCGTGATCGGTGCAAACCAACTTAACATCAGGGTTGGCGGAGACATAGCCGGTGAAGACCGGGGTACCTGCGGTAGCGTCAGCGTTTGTAGCCTTGTCGATCTCTATGTAGTCGACGGTCATCCCCGCTTCTTCCAGAGCATCTATGACCCCTTTTGTCCTCAACCCGCGGGTCGGTTCAGCCAAAAGCCCCCAGACCATGGCTCGATCGCCTTCTCCGAGGCCGGTCCTCTTGATGGCGTCTTTGCCCAGCAAATAGCCAGACGCATACAGTTCTTGCCCTACGTAACCGAACCCTACGCTCTTGTACTTCTCCTCGATGGGGGGCAGGGTAGTGTTCTGGCTGGTTACGATGATCCCCTGGGCCTCCGCATCATCCACTAAGGGCCCAAAGGCGTCTGGTCCTGGATGGCCCATGATGGCGATCCCGTCGGGCTTCATGGCCACAGCCTCCTTGAATTGGCTGATCATCTTCGTCGTATCCCAGTCTGAGAACATGTATTCCACATCGGCACCCAAGTCGCTTGCGGCTGCTACTGCTCCATTGTAAACCACGGTGCCAAAGGGACACCCCGGTGGCCCTCCGGGGAAGAAGACTATCTTCACCCCATCGCAAAGCCTGCCTGCGGCGGGAGCGGGGGTTTCGGCTGGCGCTGGCGTCGGTGTGGCCGCTGGCGCACAAGCGGTAACCAACACTGACACCACCACCAGACTACAGATTAGCCAACTCAACTTCTTTGCACTCACCTTTTTTCCTCCTTTGGGAGAGTGGCTGGGCTAATTCGTTGGATCCCACTTAGAAAGCCCAATAGTTGAACACAGGGCAATGCCGGCAACAACGAAAAATATCGTCAGATAGGCTATCACCACCTCCTTTCACAAACCCTGGGAGAGGCTCACGGCGCTTCCCGCAATACGCTGCCTCGACCAGGGTTGATCGATTTACTGCATCCAACAGAGCACGTGTAATCGTCTTTCAGAAATGCCTCTCGCAATAACCGCCAGACGGTTTCCAGGCACCCCCTGAATTGGCTGGATATCTAAGGCAGCGATGTCGCCCTATCCTTCTACCACCAAAGCCCAAATCGGAGACCCTCTCGTTGTCCCTGGTGCACTCCTGGTAGCGAAGTAACCAGCGCATTGTCAAGGTCTGGGAAATTTCCGACCCCATTTGCTCGAAGCGGCTGCACCCTTTCCTGCCGGAGATCGTAGAGGTACTGGAGCGGGAGGAAGAGATATTAAAGTAGTCGTTGATCACGGGCGAAACAGTTGGGCGGGAGACACAAGTTAGTCGGGCAACCTCTTCTAGTGTATCCGGCATTACACGCTCCGAGGAGCGCTCCCAGCAGAGTCCCAGAAAAAGGCGGCAATGCGCGGTCCAAAGGCGCCTTTGAAGTGAGTTTTCGGGAGCACCCTCAATACTATACCACAGACCAGAAGGTTTGGCAAGGGGTCTTTGTAGGAGGCTGTTGAAAAAGTCGCGTAGATCCTTTAGCAAGCGATAATTCCTCCCACAAGCCGTTGTAATTTGAATGATAATAGGGACAGAAAGGAGGGATACATAGTGCGGATGAGATTTCTTTCCACTTTGCTAAACGAGGGCTGTTTTTCAAGCCTCTCCTTTGTAGGTGGGTCAAGATATCGTAATCAGTTATGAGGCGTTCCAGAGCAAGACATACTCTAGTGAGAGTGGAGGGCTGGCTGTGTATTCTCTTGCGGATCTATCTTGGCGTTAGGATGTCGATAGTTGAGGCAGAAATCCCCGTCGATCGCTCCCGCGATCTGGCTCTTGAGAAGGAGCCGGACCCTCCTTGCAGATGACGAAGAATTCAGGCTTCACCTTCCCCCTGAAGCGGCTCACCGTAAACCTGGCCTCCGCCGGCCTCCCTAAGGAGGGGTTTCAGCGGGTCTTCGCGCCCTATTTCGAGGCTTCGGCTATTAGGGGGCCGGATTACCCCGTGGATTTTACTGATATACGAGGACAGGAGGATGTAAAGGGACTTTGGAGGTGGCGGTGCTGGGGGCCACAGGGAGCAAGGAGGCGCTCTAAAGCTCTTCTCTCTTGGCCAAACTAGGAACCATATGGTGATCGAGAGAACGCCCCTCTAGTACCGCCCTTTGATGTAACTCCGCACATGATTTCGAACCTCATCCGCTCTGGTCATGGAGAGGGCTTGTGTGGCTATCTCCCGCGCTTCATCCATACTCAGGGAGCGGATCATAGCCTTGGCCCGAGGGATGGCCGGAGCGTTCATGCTGAACTCATCGAGGCCTAAACCCAGAAGGATGGGGATAGCCTCCAGATCGCCAGCCATCTCTCCACACATGCCCATCCATCTTCCTGCTTGGTGAGCGGCGTCAATGGTGTGCTTGATCAGACGAAGGATGGCCGGGTGCAGAGGCTCATAGAGGTAGGAGAGGCGTTCATTCGTGCGATCACAGGCCATGGTATATTGGATGAGATCATTGGTGCCGATGCTGAAGAAGTCTGCCTCGGGAGCCAAGATATCTATGGCCAGGGCTGCGGCGGGGGTTTCTACCATTATCCCCACTTCTATATCCTGAGCCAACGGGAGGCCCTCTTGGAGCAATTCGCCTTGCGCCTCATGCAAGATCTCTTTTGCTCGCTCCAACTCCTCCAAGGTGGCGATCATGGGGAACATCACCTTCACATTGTGCCCCTGAGCGGCGCGCAGGAGGGCCCGCAACTGGGTTTTGAAGAGGTCTACCAGACTTAGGCAGAGGCGGATGGCCCGCCAACCCAGGAAGGGGTTAAGTTCCTCGCCGATTTCCAGGTAGGGGAGTTGCTTATCCCCACCGATATCCAGAGTGCGGATGATCAAGGGACGATGGCCCATCACCTCGGCGATGGCTCGATAGGTCGAGTATTGTTCCCCTTCGCTGGGCATGGTCTGACGATCAAAGAATAGGAACTCCGTTCGTAGGAGCCCCACCCCTTCGGCGCCATATTCGAGGGCTACCCTGGCCGACTCCACATCCCCGATGTTGGCTACTACCTCCACTCGGTGGCCATCTTTGGTCTGGGCCGGCCGTTTGGCTCCCCTCATAGCCTCCTTGCGACCTTTCTCGAACCTCGCCTGTTGTCGTTTGTAAGACTGAACTATCCCTTCATCGGGATGAAGAGTCACCACCCCTTCTGTCCCATCGACCATGATCATCTCCCCATCCTCGAGGGAGAGGACACTCTCCCCAAGTCCTACCACCGCGGGAATTCCTAACATGCGAGCCAATATGGCGGTGTGAGAGACGATACCCCCCATGGCCGTACAGAAGCCCAGGACCATCTCTTTATTCATCTGCGCTGTATCCGAGGGTGTCAAGTCGTGGGCTACCACAATCACGGGGGAGATGAGGGTGGAGAGAGGCTCTGTGCTCACTCCCAAAAGGTTGCGAAGTACGCGTCGTCCCACATCCCTCACATCGACGGCCCGCTGGCGTATATATTCATTCTCTAAAGCAGCGAGGGTGGCGGCGTATTCATCTATCACCTCTGACAGGGCCGCTTCGGCGTTGATCCTCTCCTCCCTTATTTTCTCCTCCACCCCATCGAGAAGGGCTGGATCTTCGAGAAAAAGGAGATGGGCTTCGAAGATATCAGCCAAGTCGCTGCCCGCCTCCTTCCGCGTTCGAGCGTGGATCTTGGCTAATTGCTCCTTTGAGGATTCTACCGCCCCTTTGAAACGAGCGATCTCCTTCTCCACACCCTCTATCTTTTGCCTTTCAAACCTTGGCTCGAGGGGGCGATAAAGGAAGGCTGGCCCTAAGGCTATCCCAGGGGAGGCAGCGACACCTTTAAGGTTTGGCATCATTCCTCCTCACCGAAGTTGCTCATCACGAGCTCTCTCAAGGCTTCGATAGCCTCCATCTCGTCTTCGCCCTCCGCCCTAATAGTCACCACCGCCCCTTGCCCAACGCCCAAGGTAAGCACGGAGAGGATACTCTTGGCGTTCACTTCCTGCCCGTCTTTCTCCACCGTTATTCGGGATTTGCACCTATTGGCTGTTTTGACGAATAGGGCGGCAGGGCGGGCGTGCAGCCCCACTTCGTGACGGATGGTTAATGCGATCTCCTGCACCGAACCACTCCTTAAGTCGAACTAATGGCCATCAAGAATAGTACGCGACCATCCTCCAACCGGAACTCTGGCGGCCAACATCTGAGGAAGTCCACGACAATAGCCGTCTCCTCCCCGGCTACTAAGACAGGGATGAAATTCGAGAGGTCATTAACGATTTTACCCTTTTTCGATATTTAGTCTAGGACCGTAAGCGATAGCCCTCCAGAAGGCCATGCTCTGGACTGACTTCTAAAGGCGGCTCTATCTTGCCTCTAGAGAGTGACGCGAGAGGGTTCTTTCCCCTGGATCCGATTTTGGGGATACTCGAGGTACAGATCCGCTAAATCTCTCGGTCGAGGAGAACCACTGGTTCGAGGTTACGCGGACGATCTGGGTCAAGGCCCTTGGCCGTGGCTCGGTGGTAGGCCAAAAGTTGCAGCAAGGGCATGAATAGGATCCCCCTCGCCATCTCCGTTAGGCCAGATCGAAGGAGGATCAGATAATCAGCGCTGAGTTCCCCCCTTTCCCCTTCCTCAGCCAGAACTAGAGTCTTAGCCCCATAGCCCCTCATCTCCGCCAAGAGAGCCACTTCGTATCTCAATGCGGCGTCAGAGAGCAGGCCAACCAGTAAGGTCTCCTCGTCTACCATAGACTTGGGCCCGTGGCGAAACTCCAAAAAATGGAACGCCTCGGAGTAGGAGAGGGACATCTCCTTCATCTTCAACATCGCCTCGCAGGCCAATCCGTAGTTGGGCCCTGAGCCGAGGAAAAAAAAGCGGCGGAAGTTGAGTTCCTCCCCTATCTTTTGAATCAACGAACTCTCCTCGGCCACAAGCCTCTTTCCACGGGCTGGCAAGGCCCTCAACTGGCGGCAATAATCGGGACGCTCAGCGGCGATGCCAGCGCATAATTGGGCGACCAAAAACATACTAACGAAAGATCGCGTTTGGACCACACTACGCTCCTTCGCTTCTTTGGCCATAAGAGCCAAGGAGGCATGGGTCATCAATCTGCTCTCCTCCTGGCAACTGACAGCCAAAACCTCCTTTCCGTAACCTTCCTTGAAGAGTTGCACGGCTCGCAAGGTCTCCGTCGTCTCCCCGGAGCGGGAAATAGCCACTAGCAGGGCAGGCTCCTTGCGAAGCAGTGAGGAGTGGGGAAAGAGAAGGAGCTCTGAAGCCGGGAGAGCCCGGGCCCTAACCCCCGTCAGAGCCTGAAATATGGAGGCCGCCGCCAAAGAGAGGTAATAGGTAGATCCACAGCCAATGAATATCGCCTCTCTGAAACCTCCCTCTTGGAAGAACCCCCTGACCTTCTCCTCCTGTTGGAGGATGTGGACTAAGGTGGCCTCCCAGGCGATAGATTGCTCCCCGATCTCCTCATATGTATAGACCCCTTTTATCTCTTTCATAGAGCGTCCCTCTCCTTGGCCTGATAGACTATTTGACCCTTCACCATGGTGAGAGCTATCCTCAGGCTATCATCGAGCAGCAAGATGTCGGCGTCCTTGCCCGGGGCTAGGCTGCCCTTCCGATCATCGACGCCGAGGGCTCGAGCGGGGTTATAGGTGGCCATCTGCAAAGCCTGGGGGAGGGGTATATCGGCTGCTCCTATGAGATTACGTACTGCTCTATCCATGGTGAGGGTGCTGCCGGCCAACGAACCCTCCCTGGTTCGGGCCACACCGTCCTGGACCACTATCTCTTCTCCCCCCAGCTCATAGAAGCCATCAGCCATCCCGCAGGCACGCATGGCATCGGTCACCAAGACCACTCTCTCTATCCCCTTCGCCCGCACCAGAAGCCTCACCATCGCGGGATGAACGTGTATATTATCGGCGATCACCTCGGCGGTGATCTGGTCGGAGGTAAGGACCGCCCCCGCAGTCCCCGGTTCTCGGTGGTGTAAGCCTCCCATGCCATTGAAAGTATGGGCGGCATGGCTGAGCCCCAGGGAGACGCTCTCCATCACCTCCTCATAAGTAGCCGCTGAGTGTCCCACGGCCACCGTAGCCCCCTTTTGCAGGGCATAGGCGATAAGGCCTTTATTTTCGGGGACCTCCGGGGCCAAGGTGATAAGTTTAACCCCGCCTTTTTTGAAGAAGAGCTCGTATTCAGTGGCCTCGGCGGGCCGGATATATTGGGCTGGCTGAGCGCCCCTCTTCTCCACGCTTATATAGGGCCCCTCCAGATGGACCCCCAGCGCCTCCGCGCCATCTTCCGCCCCAGACCAACGGTCGACGGTTTCGATGGCTGCCAATATCTTATCCCTTGGCCCAGTTATGGTGGTGGGCAAAAATGATGTAACCCCGTGGCTGACGAAGAACCGAGCCATCCCCTCCAGAGCCTCCGCCGTGCCATCCATTGTATCATGGCCCATACTACCGTGGACATGGATATCGAGGAAGCCAGGGGTTATGATCATCCCTCGGGCATCGATGATCTGGGCCCCCTCTAGGGGCCCAAGAGCTGCCTCTGGCCCCACGGCCACGATCTTGCCCTTTTCGATCAGGACAAAGCCCGACTCCATAACCTCATGGGGCGTCAGGAGTGTGCCCCCTTTGATCAGAAGTTGGCCAGTCGTTCTTACCATTTAGATACTTGATCTTCCCCTATACGCTTACCACCGGTTGTCCGGTTATCAAGTCGAGATAGCGCTGAAAGGCGGTCTCCACCACCTTACTTCCTTTGTAAGACTAGACCTTATTACAGGTGCTTTATCCGATGGCGGTAATCCTTTAGATAACCGGCTGTGACCTCATCGCCGCCGGGCACATTGCCCGCCAGCCAGACCGGGGGCTTAACCCCTCTCTCCACCAGGGCGGCTACAACCTCCACCATAAGGGCCCATAGGATGGCGACCCCCACCACCGCTGAGGTAGGACCTACCTTGTATGGAGCGCCGGGAACCTCTAGGGCCGCATCGCCAGGGAAGGCGTTGTTGTCAAGGACAAGATCGGCCAACTGATACAGTTTCTTGCCGCTAGAGTGTCTCGAATCCACCCCTTGGGAGTAGGCCAAGGAGGTGAGGGCTATCACCTTCAGCCCTCGCTCCTTGGCGGCCATAGCCATCTCAATAGGGACGGCGTTCCGCCCCGAGGTGGAGATGATGATTATCACCTCCCCCGGAGATGGCTGGTAACTATCCAAGATCGTCTTGGCGAAGCCCGGCAGCCGCTCAAAGAATGTACTCTTAGTTGCTTCCCTGAGGGAGAGGGCTGGCTCCAACATGGCGTTAATGGGCACCAACCCTCCAGCCCGATAGAATATCTCCTCAGCCAAGATCTGGGAGTGGCCACAGCCGAAGAGGTGAAGGAGGCCGCCTTGGGCGATGGAGTCGGCTATGACGGACGCAGCCTCCCTTATAGCCCCCCATTGAGTCTCCTTGGCCCTCGCTATCTCGGCCATGGCTTTCTCAAAATACTCCTCACCTTTCACCTCTTCCCCCTCCTTTGTAGGCGTGTTTCCCGATTATTTCTGCTGCTTCCTCGGCAGTTCGGCAGCGACGCAAAGCCCCAACCGCTTCCTTGTCCTGCAGGAAAGTAGCCAGATCCCTGAGGGCCTCAAGATGCGCCTCCTTATCCACAGCGCCGAAGGCGAAGATCAGATCTACGGGGTCGTTCTCCGAGGAGCCGAACTCCACGGGGGTAGCCAGTCTCACTAGGCTCATACAAGGCCGCTTGACTCCATCTTCCGGCCTAGCGTGAGCCAGCGCCACGCCCACATCGACCACCATGTAGGGCCCCAGTTCATCAACGGCCTTGATCATGGCTTCAATATAGGGTGGTGTGATAGAACCAGTGCGCAAGAGAATCTGACCCGCCAAACCTACACCTTCCCGCCAATCAGCAGCCTCTAAACCGAGCTCGATCGTATTTTGACGTAGGAGGGCCGGTAGCCGGGTCGCCTTCCTGGGCAGCGATTCCTTCATAAGTCTTTGGATCTACTCCCCCAAGGTAGTTTCATCCCTGCGAAAGACAACTTCTCCGCCCACCATGGTTAGGGCTACTTTTTGTCGCTTTAATATCACTAGGTCGGCGTCCTTGCCGATCTCTATGCTGCCCTGGCGATCGAAAACCTTGGCTTCCTGAGCCGGGTTGGTAGAGCAGAGGGCTACCGCTTCCTCTAAAGAGAAACCCCATTTGTCAACCAGGTTGTTGAACATTTGACCGAAGGTGGAAACGCTTCCGGCCAAGGTGCCCTCTTGGCGCAGGTAGGCTTTCTCCTCTTCGATCACCACCTCTCGTCCAGCGAAGGTATATACCCCCGGGGGCGAGCCAGCCATCTCAGTGGAGTCGGTGACTACCCCCAGCCGGTCAGGACCTTTGCAGAGCCAAGTGAGTCGCACAGTAGCCGGATGTAGATGTACGCCGTCGGCGATGACCTCAGCCCACGCCCGCCGATCGGTGAGAACGGCTCCCACTACCCCAGGCTCTCTGTGGTGGAACCGTCTCATGCCGTTAAAGGTATGAATGGCATGGGTCACCCCCCAATCGAAGGCTCGAATGGCCTCCTCGTACGTAGCATCCGAGTGGCCCACGGCCACTGTCACACCGGCTGCCAGGAGTTCCTCTATCACCCCTTGCGCCCCCGGCAACTCCGGAGCCAGAGTCATGAGAGACAGGTTCCCTTCGGCGGCCTGAATTAGATCCCGCACCTCCTCCCGCCCTGGTTTGCGCAGCCATGACTCCGGGTTTGCTCCTCTGGCGGGTGAGGTGGGGTTCAGATATGGCCCCTCGGCGTGAATGCCTAGAATGCGGGCACCCTTGATCTCCTTTCCCTTCGCTTCCTTGACGGCTTGGAAATTCTGGACGATCTGCTCCAGCGACTCGCCGGCTACAGTGGGGTAGAAAGCCGTGACCCCGACAGCGGAAAAATGCTCTGCCATCCTTGCGATCGCTTGGCTATCCCCGGTCAAGGCGCTGAAACCCCTGAGGCCATGGGTATGCAGGTCGATAAAGCCAGGCACTACTAAGCAGCCTGCAGCCTCGATATACTTATCCAATTCATGGGAGTCGATCAACCCTTTGCCCAGGCCTTTGATCTTTCCCTCTTCGATCAGGATATCGGCCTCCATGACCCCCAAAGGGGCGACTACTTTTCCACCGGAAATCAATGTTTTCATGCCCCCTGCCTTAAGTGGGAAAGACAATTTAGAAGGTATAGAATCGCTTTCCCTTGGTGTACTCGCAACTCGGATATGGAGGCTGGAGCCAGAAAGAATGGCATGTGATCTAAAGGCCTCAAGCCCAGGGCGGTACAGAGGATCGCTTGGAGCGAGAAATAGTGCCCTATCAGAACTACCGCCTTCCGGGGGTGCCGAGCCGCTATCTCCCTCCAGGCTTCCTCCACCCTTTCGGCCAATTGACCGAAGCTCTCCCCTTCTGGTGGGGCCTCTTTCATAAGATTCGTTTGCCAACGAGACAATTCAAAGGCGTATCGCTCCTGGATCTCTTTCTCCCGCATGCCATCCCACAACCCCAGATTCATTTCGCGCAGGCGGGGTTCAGCCACCACGGTCAGATTGTGGGGGGCGGCGATAACCATGGCTGTCTCCATTGCCCGGCCCAGGTCGCTGGAATAGATAGCCTCGATTTTCTCGCTAGCGAGGAAGGAGGCTACCTCTTCGGCCTGTTTCTTCCCCCTGAGGCTAAGTCCAGAGTCGCTGCTACCACCTTGGAGCCGGTATTCCTCATTGCTGCGCGTCAGGCCGTGGCGCACTAAGATGAATCTCGTGGCCTCCACCCCTATCATATCAGTTCTATACCCCTATGGGGAGGGCTGCCCCGGGTAGCGATCGAAGAGGTGAACGCGATCCCGATACCGCTCTATCAACCTTATATTCAGATCCATAGAGGCGTCCAAGTTGGCGCTGACGAAGATGGGTGGTTCGATGCCTCCCTCTAGCAGCCTGGCAGCCGCCTCCACTACGATGGCGTTGAGGATGATAGCGTTGGTCACCGTGCTAGCAGGTCCCACCTTCTGGGGTAGTCCCTCCAATTCTACCGCTGCGTCGCCTATGGGGCTGCAATTATCTATCACCAAATCGGCCAATTCGAAAAGCCTTTTGCCACTAGAGTGTCGAGAGGAGACGTTGCGGCTATAATCCATCGAAGTAAGGGCTATGACGGTGAGCCCCCGTTCCTTAGCAGCCATTGCGATCTCGATGGGTACCGGGTTTCGCCCTGAGTTGGAGACCACGATGATCACCTCTTTGGGGCGAGCATCATGGCTCTCAAAGAGGATGGTTCCGAACCCTTCTAGTTTCTCTAGGGCGCTCCCTTTAAAGGGGCCGGTATAGGGCATCTGGTCAGGATCGAGGATAGGGCTCACGGCAGCCAATCCACCGGCTCGGCACCAAACCTCCTCCGCCAAGATATGGGTATGGCCGGAACCGAAGATATGTACCACACCTCCCTCAGCAACGACCTCGGCTACCAGGGTGGCCGCCTTCTCGATCCGTGGCCATTGTTCGCTCTCTATCCGATCCAACATATCTCCTATTTTCTTCAAATAACCTTTGCCGGACATATACACCTCACTATTAGACTAACCACCCTCTTGGGCTGCTTTTGAGGCCGATTCAGGTGAAGGGGGCCAAGCCTTAAACATACGTGCCTGGCCCCCTCCTACTATCACTAGGAACGCTGTGTAGCCTAAGGCGTAAGCCCGAAGGGCAACCCGATCAATCTCACGATGGCCGAGATCAAGAAGATGTCGGGGCACAGGAAGCCGATGTTCACAGCGCCCAATGCCGCCATGTCGCCCATGATCTGGTATTTATACCAGAAGGCGCCTATGAGCCAGGCAGCGAAGCACCAGAAGAAGCCGCCTAGGATAGCCCCCCTGCGGCCGGCCACGGTGTTCCCGAAGATGGCCCCCGAGCCGCTGGCGAAGAAAGCGCCGATCATATTGGGCAAGCAGATGGGCCACTTGAGGAGGACAAGCACGCCGATGGCTACTAACTGAGCGATAGTGCCCGTCACCAGGCCGATGAGGAGCGAGGTGGGAGCGTAGGGGTAGATGACCGGGCAGTCCAGGGCAGGGATGGCCCCAGGGACGACCCTCATGGCGATGCCTCGGAACGCTGGCACCAGGTCGCCAATGAACATCCGTACTCCCTGGAGCAGCACAAGGACACCCGCCACGAAGGTGAGAGCCTGGGTTATGGCGAACATGACAGCGTTCTTGCCTCCGGCGATGGCCGTCATGGCCTCTGGGTACCTGATGGCGATGATGAGCGCTGCGGGCAGGGCCACCAGGAGCATGATTATGGAGAAGTTGACCGACATATCGCGGAAGAACTCCAAACCCTTGGGCATCTCCATCTCCTCAGCGGTGGGGGATTTGCCAGCCAACTTGCATAAATAGGCCCCCAGTACATTGAGGGTTGTTTGCCCATGGCCGAAGCCGATCTCGTTGCCGCCGGTGATCTTCCTCATATAGGGCTGTGCCCAGGCGGGGAAGAGAGTGCAATAGAGGCCTTGGATGATGATGCCACCGACGAGCACCGCCCAGTTGGGCAACCCCATGTTGTAGAGCAAGATAGCCCAGGCCCCAGCATGGATCCACATCATGTGGCCGGTCAGGTAGATGTACTTCCAAGGCGTTATTCTGGCCAGGAGCACGTTGAGGAGGAAACCGCCACCGATGATGATGGCTGTCTGTGAGCCCAGAATTGGGGCCACCGCCGCCACAACCGCTTCATCCTGGGGGAAGAAGCCCTCCAACCCGTAGGCCGTGAAGAACAGTTGGCTTATTGGGCCCAAGGCGGTCACCAAGGTGATGATCCCAGCCAACATGACCAAGAAGCCGAGCATGGTTTTCAAGGTGCCGACGAAGATCTCGGCAACAGTCTTCCGCTGGGCGATCAAGCCGATGCAAGCCACAACCCCCAATACGATGACCGGTGTGCCGACGAACTCCACTATGAAGTTCAGAAACCCTTGCATCTCTTCAGCCTCCTTTGGCAAAAGTTAAGAACTTGGTCCCCCGCTTTCATAATATTCCTCTACACATCCCCCCTTTCCTCAATAATCTTGCCGCAATAGGTGCATCGCTCACTCTTCCGGCAACTTTCCCATTCTCTTCAGAACAGCAGCCAATTTCCTCTTCATCTCGGCCGTGTCGGTGAGTTTATCCAAGTAGACGATCTCGGTGTCAACGCCCTTCAGATAGAACTCCATATCGTTGGGGGCGACGATGATATCCGCCTTGCCCACACCTTTGAATGATTGGAGATCCCAAGCCACGATCTCTGCGCCCCTTACCCCTAACTCCTTCAGGACATCCTCGAGGAACATCTTCAGCATTAATGCGGTTCCAAACCCCATTCCACAGAGGGTAACGATCTTCATCTCCCCCTTCTCCTTTCAGTGAAGCCGGGTTCTATAAGGTTGGAAGGATCTCCCTAGGCTACGATTACATCGATCCCCAGTGCGCGCAGCCCTTCGGTCACCTCCTCTAAGGTAGCCGAATCGGTTACGATCTTATGAACGCTGGCGAGGGGTGCCACCAGAGCGGTGGAGACCTTCCCAAACTTGGTGTGGTCGACCAGAAGGATCACCTGGGAAGCGAATTCGATTATCGCCTGATCGGTGGTGATCTCGGGGAGATACTCGCTGGTCAACCCGTCTTGCAGACTGACGGCCCTCATCCCTATGAAGACCTTGTCCGCTCGGAGGTTGGCAAGGGCTTGCTCGGTAAGGTGGCCGATCATGGAGAGCTCGGAATGGCGCAATAGCCCGCCGGTAATGACAACCGTGATCTCCGGGTGGTCCACCAGACAATTGGCCACATTGAGGGCGTTGGTGATCACCGTCAAGTTTTTCCTCGCGGAAAGGTGGCGAGCCATCTCCAACGTAGTGGTTCCAGAGCCGATGAAGATGGTATCCCCATCCTCCACCAACTTGGCGGCTGCCTCTCCGATGCGCCTCTTCTCCCCCGCCTGCTCCGCCATCCGATGAATGACCGGCGGCTCTGGCGCTGCCCGCTCCGCGAGAATCGCGCCCCCATGGGCGCGTTGGATAGCCCCTTGGCTATCCAGACTATCCAGGTCGCGGCGGATGGTAGCCTGACTCACCCCGAAGAGTCGGCTCAATTCCGTAACGGTGGCGCTCTTTTTCTCCGTAATCAATTCCGATATCTTCTGCTGGCGGTCTCTCTTCAACAACCTGTCTATCTCTGGTCCTCCTAAACGCTTATCGAGGTAGTTTGCACAGATATGAACGATGGGCATCTTTTATCCATATATTAGCACAAATATGAGCGGTTGTCAAGACAAATTGGTGTACTTATTTGTTGTTTTATGAACACTTTTGTAATGCTTTAAATTGAGTGAGAACGGGCTGATGCAGGCTCCTATAGATGGGCGACCGGCTCCTGACGAGACAAACTGCTACAGATTGAAGGCGGTGGTAGCTAACTTGATATTACGGTCAAATATTTCCCCTCCTCGCAAAGCCTGCTTGTGTATCTATCCGCGTTTGATCATCGGACTTTGGAGGTGGTGAGGCAGCCGATGGAGGATCGGGTGATGACGATCAGTCGAGCCAAGACCACCTTGACCTTTCTCGTCCACCTCATGTCGTTTTTGGGACATCCATCTAGAGGTACCGAGGGTGGAGTATGAGAAGTTGGCTAGCGATACACGTTTGGAATCCTTGGAGTTGGCTCGCACGATAGCGGACCTCGCTGGGGAGGGCTGTTCTCCGGCAGCGCGTCTTGAATCTGAGGCTATCTCTAACACGAAGATTTACTCTGAAGCGACTGTCCCTCATCTTGTGCGCGGAATCTCCGGCTATTATTGAGCTGGCTAGAGGCTCTACGTCAACCGTGCCTTGTAGTGGGTCAACGGGAGGTCAATCGTCCGCCAAACCTTCCCCTTCTCTCGATCTCGAATCCGAGTGGAAATATAGGAGGTGTGCGGGATGGGTCTTCGAGGAACCCTATTACCTGAGGCGGCGGAGGCGAGGATCTAATATATCGCGCAGGGCATCCCCGAAGAGGTTAGAGCCCAGAACGGCCACGAAGATGGCCAAGCCCGGAAAGGTAGGATACCACCAGTGGGTCAACATGTAGCTCCGGCCCTGGGCGATCATGGAACCCCACTCAGGCGTGGGAGGTTGGGCCCCCAGTCCGATGAAACTTAGACTGGCGGTGAACAAGATGGCATAGCCTAGGTCAAGGGAGGTCTGAACCGCCACCGTGCCCACAATATTGGGAAAGAGGTGACGGGCAATGATACGGCGGTGACCAGCCCCCAGGGCCACGGCAGCCACTATGAACTCCATCTGCTTGAGGCTCAAAACCTGGCTTCGTGCTAGGCGTGCATACCAAGGCCACCAACTGAGGGCCACCGCTATCATGCCATTCACCAGACCAGGGCCCAGCGAGGCAGCAATGGCCATGGCCAAAACTAGGCGGGGAAAAGAGAGGAAGATGTCCGAGATCCTCATGAGCAAACCATCTATGACCCCACCCCAATAGCCAGCCACCAATCCAAGGCTAACCCCCAACCCCATGGCGATAACCACCACGAGCACCCCGCTCCCCAAGGAGATGCGCGACCCATAGATCACCCGACTCAAAACATCTCTTCCTAGGTCGTCGGTGCCGAATGGGTGGCTGGGGGAGGGAGGGAGTAGTTTGTCGGGAAGGGTTATTTTGGTCGGCTTCGCCGGGGCAAGTTGGGGGGCAAAGATGGCAGTGACAACCAGGAGGAGCATGATGGTTAACCCTAGCAAAGCGGAAAGGTTTCTGCTTGCCTGTCTCATCAACTTTCCCCCCTAGAAAAGCACCATCGATTGCCCGCTCAGCAAAAGAGCTCAATATCTAATCCGAGGGTCTAGAAGCCCGTACAACATGTCCACCAGGAGGTTGATGAGGATGAAAGCCAAGGTAATCAGTAGGGAAGTGCCCATAATGGCTGGATAATCAAGGAGGGTAATAGCCCTCACCGTGTAGAGGCCCAACCCCGGCCAGTTGAAGATCGCCTCCACCAGGAAAGCGCCGCTCAAGAGGGCCCCTGCTTGGAGGCCAATCACCGTGAGGGTCGGGATGAAGGCGTTCTTGAGGGCATGGCGGTAATGGATCACCATCTCGGCCAAACCTTTGCCCCGGGCGGTGCGGATATAATCCTGAGATAAGACCTCTAGCATATTGGAACGAGTTATCCGCGACACTACCGCCAGAGAGGAGAAGGCCAAGGTAAAGGAGGGGAGAGCCAAGTGGCATAATGCTCCCCAGAAAGCCCTGAGATCTAAAGCCAAGAGGCTGTCCATAGTATAAAGGCCGGTGATCTGTCGGGGAGGAGCCAAATCGACGCCCAGCCTACCCCCAATAGGCAATAGATGGAAGTGGCGATAGAAGAGCAATTGCAAGAGGAGACCCAACCAGAAAATGGGCATAGAGACCCCGCTCAGGGCCGTGAATCGGCTCAGATGGTCGAGGAGGCTGTCTTTCTTCGTGGCTGAGAGTATGCCCAAAGGGACGCCCATAAGTATGGTGAGAAGGATAGAAGTGGCGGTCAATTCTAAGGTGGCGGGGAGATAAAGGCTCAGATCTTTCAACACCGGCCGTCTGGTATGAATAGAGGTGCCCAAGTTGCCCCGGAGAAGGTTTGCTATATAAAGGCAATATTGTTCAGGGAGCGGTTTGTCCAGGCCGAACTCGCGCCGGACAATCTCCACCGTCTCCGGGGGAGCGTGCTCGCCGGCCATCATCTTGGCCGGATCTCCTGGCAGCAGATGGGTGAGAAAGAAAAGCACCACGCTGATCCCCAGTAGAATGAGGGGCAAGACCAGTAAACGACGCAAAGCGTAGAAGAGCATTTAAGCACTCCCAAAAAGCCAGGAGAACCTCGAACTACTACTCTTTATATCATAATAGGCAAAGGGAGCACAACCATGGAGGGAAGCGGCGGGGGCGGCCACAGGGCCGCCCCCGCCAACCCTTATTCCTTGTACATGTCGTAGATATTCAAGACCGGGGTATAGATGGGGTTGAAGATATACCCCTTGACGTTCTCCCGCATGGCCACTTGGTTGACATAGGTCCCGATGAAGATCATCGGGGCGTCATCAACCGCGATCTGGGCCATCTCCTGGAAGATCGGGGCGCGCTCTTTTTCGTCAGTGGTCCGGTTCACCGCCTCCAGCAGCTCATCGAGCCTTTCGTTTTTATAGTAAGCGATGTTCCAGCCCTTAGACCCCCAGGCTGAGGAGGCCAACATGCTGCTATAGATACTAGAGGAGTCGGCGAAATCGGGATAGTTGCGGATAGGAACCAAATCAGGAGCCGTCTCCAGGGCACCGATCTGCTCCCACATGGTAGTCCAGGCCAACTCGGTGAGGTTGACTTGAATATTCAGTTCGGCTAGTTGGGCCTGCAGGATCTCCGCTGTCTTGCGGAAGGCGAAGTCGCCCTCCATTACCGTGGCCTCGAGGGTGAAACCTCCCTGGGGATAAGTCGATTCCGCAAGAAGGGCCTTGGCCTTCTCCATATCCAGTCCGTAGGGGAAATCCTCGCACGGTAGGGCGTTAGGGTCGTTGGGGGGAAGAGGACCGCATAGTGGCGCCAGTTTGCCGTTGAAGACATGTTCCCGTACGCCTTCATAGTCCATGACGTAGGATAAAGCCTGGCGGATCTCCTTATCCTGTAGGGGTCCTTTCTGGTTGTTCATGTTGATGTAGAATATGCGCATAGTAGGCGCCTCGTGGATGGCGATCCCTTCCACCCCCACCAAGGATTGGATCTCATCGGGGTTCAAGCCCAACGCCACGTCCACTTCGCCTTTCTCCAACATCAACTTGCGAGTGGAGGTCTCCACTACGTAACGGAAAACCACCTTATCGATGTGCTCGCCCTCCCAGCCCTTCCAATACTCCTCGTTCTTAACTAGGGTAAGGGTTTGCAGGCCAGGATCCCAACTCTCCAGTTTGTACGGCCCGGTCCCTACTGCACGGTCGAAGAGCCAACTCTGGGCCAGGTCGTCGCCAGCATGTTCCTCCAAGGCCGTGGGGCTGATGATCAAAGGGCCAACTATGCTGGCCAGAAGCGCGAGGAAAGGAGTATAGGGCTTGGCCAAGGTCATCTCCACCGTCAGGTCGTCCACCACCTTGATTTCATCGAGGACTCCCGCGAACATCCAGGCCGTGGTCTTGCCGATCTCCAGGAACCGGTCTAATGACTTCTTGACCGCTTCGGCGGTCAAGGGGGTGCCGTCGTGGAATTTGACCCCCTGACGGAGATGAAAAGTATAGGCCAAGCCGTCATCGGAGATCTCCCAACTCTCGGCCAGGGCAGGAACGATCTCTGTGGTATCCTCCTTGAGGGTCACCAGCCCCTCGTAGATCAAGGCGATGATTCGCGAGGTGAGGTCATAGATGACCGCCGGGTCAAGGCCGGTCACATCCAGGTCGGTGGCGATCATAAGAACCCGCTCCTCCTCAGGGATCGGGGTGGGAGTAGGCTCAGGAGGCCTGGTCGCTTCTGGCGCTTTCGTAGGAGATGGGACTGGTGTCGGAGTAGCCGCCGGAGCACAACTGGTCACCAACAGGGCGAGGATCACTAGCAACGAGAGGACAAACGCTCCCCCCTTCGAAAGTGTTCGCTTCATCTTTTCCTCCTTCTCACGATATGCCGCCCAAAGGATGGTAACCCGAAAGGCCCGGTTAGCACGATCATCTTTCCATAGATCACCCCCTTCCTAACAATTAAACCCGCTCTATGAGCCTCTGCACTTGCTTGAAGGCGTAGACTACCCGGTTCTGCCCTCGAACCAATTGGGTTTGGCAGAAACGATAGCCATCGCTATCTGGAGCCAAGGAGCCGATCTGCCTCATGAAAGCCAGGTCGGGCAGAGGAGGGATAGAGAGGGCTGGATCTTGTCGAAAATAGCCCCCTCGGGAGAAGTTGATAGCCACCAAGATGCGGGCCAATCCTAGTAGGGTCTCGTTCGCGCGCTGCGCCCTTTCATCCTCCAGGGAAGAGCCGGCCAGTCCCTCAACCTCTCTATAGAACCTCTCCAAAGCCGCCTTCAAGGCCTCAACCTCCTGGAGCGAAGGGCAGAGGTCGAAATGGCCTCCCCCGGCCTCTTGGTAGGCTTTAAGAGTGGCTTCGTTCTCCTGAGCGACTTTGAGAAAGTTTAAGGGGTAAAGGGGAGCGTTGACCAGCCGAAGGATGGCAGCGGCATAAACCTTGATGTCGCGCTCCAGGTTATCCTCATCGGCCATATCGAGGAGGTCATCCTCGGTATGCCAGCCGATGTTGCCCCCACACCCTCCCACCACATAGTAGCCCAATTCTTGCCGCTTCTCCTCTGAGATCTGGGAGAGAAGCATGAATAGTCCGCTCACCCCCATATTGTTGAAGGAATAATCGCCCGCCCTATAGGGCCTCGCCCCCTGGGCCTCCCGGCCGGTCACATCTTTGATGACCTTTTGGCAGAACTCTTCTACCTCGCTCATCCAGCAAACGCGGGAATAAGTGTCGGCCCAGCGGCAACCAGGGGAGTCGATATTGAGATGAGCGATGCAGTTCTCGGCTAGATCCAATCCGAGGTGGTCAGCGTACCAGGTCGATCCGGCGTAACGGCCAGTGGAGTGGCCGGGCCACCAGGCCAGGCGCACACTCCTCTTCAAATGTTGCCGATGGCGCCAGAGCACCCGAGCCAGTTCCAAGAGCGCCCCATCTCCAGTGGCGTTATCGCCTACCCCCACACCCCAGGAGTCCAGATGGCCGTGAGCCAATACGAACTTCTTCGGCTCTACCCTTCCCGGCACCTCGGCTACGATCAGCGGGCAAAGGTACCAACCCTCTCTCAACACCGTCCGGATAGTGGCTCGCAAGGGACCTTGCTCGGCCAATTGAATTAACTGTTCCCCATCATAGCGATTGACATCCACCACGGCCACGGTCGGCTTGCCTTCTATGGAATCGAGATCGGGCGTCCCCCATATTGGAGTGCAGATGCTCCAATGGAGGCGGGCTCCTGGGTTTATGAATATCTGCCCTATGGAACCCCTTTGGCTGAAGAAACTCACCTCATCGGGGCCCGAAAAACCCTCCGTGAGGGCTATCCTACCACCTACCTCCTCCCCTCCATCCTCTAGGGAGGGGTTGAAAAGGCCGCTCACACCGGTGGTTGTTCCTCGAGGGATATAGATCACCTCCCCGCTCAACCCCTCTTGACCCGTGGAAAGGGAAAAGGCCGGGGTCTTAGCCTGAAGGAGTAGATCAGTCGGAGAGGTGACCTCCACCTCGGCCGAAAGGGGTATAGAAAGGTAGAGTTCAGGTTCGAAGAGTTGATGGGGTAGCTGCCAGGAGCGCAGCCGATCGAGGATATAGTTGGCAGCCTCACCTTCTCCCCGGCTACCTGACACCCGGGTTAGAGTGGAAAACCTCTCGATGAGAGCCCATGCCTCTTCAACAGAGATATCGCTGAGCAACTCGCGCTCGATATCCAGATCGGTTGAGGGTTGTAAGAGGTTCACTCTTTTTTGACCTTTTGTTCCTTGCTCAGGCAGGAGAACCCTCTGCATAGTCAGGACAAGGAACTTCATCCAGGGAAGGGATGCAACCCATCTCGGAGGAAATCTTTCTTGCCGCCTCGCAAACCAGGGATATGAAGAAGGGAGTCTTCTCCGGCGTGAAACGCACTGACGGTCCGGCGAGGGCTAAGGCAGCCACCACCTGACCACTACTAGCCCGTATGGGGGCGGCAATAGCATCAACCCCCTCATGCTCCTCACATCGCATGAAGTGATAACCCAACCTCCGGATCTGTGCAAGCCTTTTCCTTACCTCCCTGGGATCGGTCAACGTCCTATCGGTATGCCGAGGCAAGGGTCCCTCACCCAAAACCTTATCGATATCCTCCGGGGGGAGATAGGCCAGTAGTAGGTTACAGGCCGCGCCAACCTCAAGGGTATCACGACGTCCTATCTCTGCCGATATCCTCATCGGTTGTTTACACTCCCGCTTGGCCACCGTAACCGCCTCAAGGCCATCGAGGGCGTAGATGTAACTGGTCTCTCCCGTCTCCTCGGTCAGTTCAGCGAGTATGGGATCGGCAACTCGAGTCAGATCGAAATGTCGGGCCACTGCCTGCCCCAACTGGAATAGCTTGAGTCCAAGGCGATATCGCTTCGTCAGTGGGTCTTGTCGTACAAAGCCCTGATATTCAAGGGTACAAAGGATCCGAAAGACCCTGCCTCTATTCAAGCCCAACCGATCACTGATCTCCTTCGCACTCTGCTCGGCTTTGCCCTCCTCAATAAACGTTTGAAGGACACGCAAAGCATGCCAAAGAACAGAAATAGTATAATCTCTTTTCTCAACCATCTCTGGGCCCAAACCCTTCCATTAATTGAGTTTATTGTATAAGACAATAGTTTTAAGTGTAATACAGAATATCATAGATTGCCCAATCTGTCAATAGAGGGGAGCCAAGACATCGTGACCACTTCTTCGGGGTCCTGAAGGGGGTCCTTGGGCTCTACCAGAAAGAGAATGGAATCTCCCTCAGAATAAAGAGCCCAAGCGACTTCCTGAGGCTGATGGGAGAAGGTGGATCATGATTCAACTCACCTATCAGGAACTATACCGTATTAACCCTCTGGAGGCTAGGAAGATCCTCCTTTCAACCTTTGAGCAGAGAGAAGGCAACTTCCTCCGGACAGCCAAAACGCTGGGCTGCTCCCGAAACAGGGTGAAGAAGTTCGTTCACCTCCCACCGACGATGAGGAACTCTATATCCCCACCCTCCAATCCATCTTTTCCCGCCAGTTGTGCTAGACTATATCTCGGTTCAGGAGCCCTTCATCGGTGGTCACGATCTGTTGGCGTATTAGTGAAGAGAAAAGCGCTCCTCTATGACTATGCATTATTATGGGCAATGCATAGGTGAGAACACTCGCAAGTAGGTCAATGGAGATGGAAGAGGTTTTCAAGCAAATCTGTGAACGCTTTAGAAGCGACGAACGGCGGCATGTCCTTCAGACCAGGATTCTGCGACAGACTGCGCACAGGCCGGCCAACTTCAGAGACGGTTTGGAGAAGGGGAATGTAATACACTGCAGCAAAATTAGAAAGCGCCACCTTCGCCATCACCACGTGCGCCTTCTCAGTCAGCGATCATGTCTCTGGCCGTCGCAGGTTCCGAGGGGAGCATGGGCTTCTCGCCCCGGAAGTACCAGATGATGCCCAGCGAGATCAGGGCAAAGATAAAGACCACCCCCTCGGTCAACAATATATTCTCGTAGGCGAGTTGCAGGCCCAAAGCAGTGAAGTCCACCAGGGCGTGATAGAGCATGGCCAGGAAGAGATAGCCGATGGAGCGGCGCACAAAGACCTGGAAGACCAGGACGGCCAGGCTGACCTGCAGGGTGATGGCAAAGATCCGCTCTAGGCCGCCCAGCAAATAAGCGTACCAGGAAACCTCGCCGCCGATGGATAGCTCCGGGGGCAACAGGTCAGGGGCTACGGCCGAAATGATGGCCAGAGCGATGACACCAAAACCGATAAGGATAGATTCTGCTCCGCCGTGCCCCGCGCCTAAGAGCAGAGCCGCCGGCCAGGTGCGGTTGCCCCTCATCGTCCGGGTGAAGCGAAATGCTAGATAGCGGGCCACCTCTTCGCCCACGCCCGCCGTTAGGCCAGCGATGAGAGGTCCCAGCCAGGGGCGCCTCTCCAGCCCCAGGTCGAAGACGGCCACCCCTGCCGCGATAGGCAACTCCATGATCTGGCTAATGATGAAGAAGAGCACGCCGATGAAGAAGATGCGCCAGCGTAGCGCAAGTCTCCTGACGAGAAAGTAGCCAAGGGCGAGGGGAAAAAGCAATTGAATGGCTACCTCGACGCTCAACATTGCCCGGTTCATAATACAAATCTCCTTTTCCTACTCGCTGAAATAGCATGAAATGTACAAAAAGAGGGGTTTATTGTCAAGGTTGAAGATCCCCCCTTGATATGATATTATAGTTTGGAGGCTTACCATTGATGGGGAGGGAGGATACCGATATGCGAAGGCTCGTGGAATGCGTTCCCAACTTCAGTGAAGGGAAAAGAAAAGAGATCATCGATCAAATAGTGGCCGAGATAACAAATGTTAAGGGGGCTCAAATCTTCGATGTCCAGATGGATGCCGATCACAACCGGGCAGTGGTGACCTTTGCTGGCGAGCCAGCACCGGTGGAGGAGGCAGCCTTCCGCGCCGTGAAAAAGGCGGCGGAACTGATAGATATGGAGAAACATCAGGGAGAGCACCCTAGGATCGGTTCGACGGACGTGGTGCCCTTCGTCCCTCTGAGGGGGGTCACTATGGAAGAGTGCGTCCAGATGGCTAAGCGTCTAGGGGAGCGGATAGCCACCGAACTCTCCATACCGGTCTACCTCTATGAGAAGGCCGCCACGAAGCCAGAGAGAAAAGATCTAGCCTATATCCGGCGTGGCGAATACGAAGGGCTCGGGGAGACGATCGAGAGCGATCCGGATCGAGAGCCAGACTATGGCCCACGGAGGCTAGGCAAGGCCGGGGCTACGGCAGTAGGAGCCCGCGCTCCCCTCATAGCCTATAACGTTTACTTGGATACCGACGATGTGGAGATCGCCCAAAAGATCGCCAGAGCCATCCGCCACTCCTCTGGAGGCCTAAGATATGTGAAAGCCCTAGGACTATATATCGCCCAGCGAGGAGTGGCCCAGGTCTCAATGAATATGACCAACTACCACCAGACTCCTCTCTATGGTGTTTTCGAGATGATCAGACGAGAGGCAGCCCGGTACGGGGTAACGGTGGTGGGGAGCGAGATCGTGGGGCTGGTCCCAGAAGGAGCCCTCCTGGAGAGCGCGGAATATTATTTGCAACTGGAAGGCTTCTCCGAGAAGCAACTTCTGGAGAGACAACTGGAGGTGCCAGAGGAGGCTCCAGTAGTGGAGCCCAAAGCGGATATGAGGGCCTTTTTGGAGGAGGTAGCAAGCCCTTCGCCCACGCCGGGGGGAGGGAGCGTGGCTGCCCTCTCCGGGGCTTTAGCCGCGGCCTTGGCCAGCATGGCCTGCCAATTGACGATGGGAAAAGAGGGGTATACCGATGTGGAGAAGGAGATGAGGGCAGCCCTGGAGCAGGCACGAGGGCTCCAGAAGGATCTCTTCGCCTTTATCGAGGAGGATGCCCAAGCCTTTGGGGCGTTGCTGGCGGCCCACAGGCTGCCCAAGGATACGGAAGAGGAAAAGGAGAGCCGAACGATGGTTGTTCAGATGGCTCTTCGCGGTGCGGCCAACGTCCCTCTAGTCGTGGCCGATAGGGCGGTGAAGGTCTTGGAGGTTCTGCTCACCGTAACCGAGAAGGGGATCCCTAACCTCCTGCCCGACACGGGGACGGCGGCCCAGATGGCGAAAGCCGCGGTGCGTGGCTCAGCCCTCAATGTGCGAACCAACGCCACCTCCCTCGCCGATGAGGAACTGGCTAGGGCCTTTGAGGAGCAGATAGGGGGCTTCGAAGAGAGAGCAGAGGAACTAGTGGCTCAGATCGAGGAGTTGCTTCAGGCCCGTCTATAACCGCTTTAGGAACCTGTGAACGCACCAGATGATGTATGTGAGGCCGGCGAAGATGTAAGGGGTTCGCCGGCCAAATATTTGGGCCTGGCGGAGGTTCCCCAAGAACTCTTTGGGGGTAGAGAAGGGGAGTGTCTCGATACCTGCTCGCCCGACCTCCCAGGGGAAATGGGCATCGCTCCCTGCGGCCACAGCGATGTCGTGCCTTCGGGCAATCTCTTTCGCGTTCTCGTTATCCGATTCATAACGGATCCGGGCGTTGAAAGCCTCGATGATGTCCACCTTATCTATGATCGACCCCAGGGCCTCCCTTCCCACGCTCTTGGGCACATCCCGAGCCAGAGGGTGAGTGGCGTATACTAGTCCCCCTTGCCCCTTGATCTGGGCTACCGTCTCTTCCAAAGACAAGCCTGGAGGGACCCTCTCTTTGAGAAAGAGGCCCGCCACCTCCCCCTGCCTAGTGACCACCTCTTCCCCCATAATCACGGGAAAGGGAGCCATTTCCGCTAACCGCTTGGCTCCCTCGATCTCATTGTGGTCGATGACGGCGATGGCGTCCAGCCCCTTTCTCCTGGCAGCCTTTATCACCCTTTCTAGGGACATCCAGCAATCGTAGGAATAGGCGGTGTGCACGTGGAGGTCGATTCGCAACTCAATCGACCTCCTTGGGCCAGACAGGTTGACCTCCCTTGAAGACCCTGGCCACCAGGTTCCCACCGAAAAGGTAGGCCAAATCCCGGTAGTCGGAGGTCTCCAAGATAAGGACGTCGGCCTTCTTCCCCACCTCCAGGCTCCCTACCTCCGCGCCTTTTCCCAGGGCATAGGCCGCGTTTAAGGTGGAAGCGACGATAGCCTCGGCAGGGATCATACCCATCTTCCTCGCGGCCAAGGCGATGACGAACTGCATAGATTCGCACCAACAAGTTCCGGGGTTGAGATCTGTGCCCAAAGCCACAGGCAGGCCTAATTCCATCATCATTCTGGCAGGGGCGTAACGCTCCTCCCCTAAACCGAAGGGGGTGCCAGGGAGGAGCACGGCGACGGTCCCAGCCTCTGCCAGAAGCCTCAACTCCTCCTCAGGGGTAGAGATCAGATGATCAGCGGATGTCGCTCCCAGTTCCGCCGCTAAGGCCGCTCCCCCTAAGGTTTTGAACTCATCGGCGTGGATCTTCAAACCCATGCCCAAGGCTTTGGCCGCTTCTAGCACCCGCCGAGATTGGGCGAGGGTGAAAGCGCCCTCATCACAGAAGACGTCGCAGAAACACGCCCCCTCCTTGGCAGCCTGAGGAAGCATCTCCTTTACCACCATATCCATATATTCTTGGCTTTGGCCTTTGTATTCCCGGGGGATGGCATGAGCACCGAGAAAGGTGGCTACTAAGTCGACAGGGTGGGTCTCATCGAGGCTATTGATCGCCTGCAGCATCTTTAACTCCTGAACCGTATTAAGTCCATACCCTGTCTTTACCTCTGCGGTGGTGGTGCCATAAGCCAACATCCGATCTAACCGTTCTCTACTCTGGGAGAGGAGTTCCCAGCGATTTGCCGCGCGGGTGGCCTCCACGGTCTTCATGATCCCCCCACCGGCAGCCATGATCTCTAGATAGGTGGCTCCCTTCAGGCGCATCTCGAACTCATCGACCCTAGAGCCGGCGAAGACCAGATGGGTATGGGGGTCGACGAAGCCGGGCATGACTACCCTTCCGGAGGCGTCAACTTCCTTCCTGGCCTCGACCTGGGCTCTGACCTCGCTACTTTTGCCCATCAGAACGATGCGCCCGTCTTTGATGGCTAGGGCCCCATCCTCAATGAGGCTCAGATCGCCCATGGCCGGGCCGACTTTTGGGCCCTTGTGTGAGGCTAGAGTTAAGAGCTGCCCAGCCCCATGAATTAGAAGATCTACTTTCATGTATCCTCACGCTTATGGTGGCATCAAGCCTTCTTCGTTGGCAGATGACAATATCGCCTTCTGGATGTCTCCTCTTAACCGTCAGCCTATCTTGACATTATAAGGTCAAAGGGCGTAACTCCGAACTACACTGAAAACCACCATCAACGGGTAGCCTAATCACTTCATCATCGGTATCTTCAGGCCGTGCCTCTTCGCCGTCTCGATCGCCTCCGGGTATCCCGCGTCCACGTGGCGGATGATAGCCGTCCAGGGGTCAGCGGTGAGGACCCTTTCTAGTCGCGCCGCCGCTTCTTTTGTCCCATCGGCAACGATCACCTGCCCGGCGTGCTGCGAATAGCCGATCCCCACCCCGCCCCCATGATGGAAGGAGACCCAGGTGGCTCCACAGACGGCGTTTAGGAGGGCGTTCAAGAGGGGCCAATCAGAGATGGCGTCGGAGCCATCTCTCATCCTCTCCGTCTCTCGGCGAGGGGAAGCGACGGAGCCTCCATCTAAATGGTCCCGCCCGATGACGATGGGTGCCGTTATCTCTCCTCGACCGACCATCTCGTTGATGAGAAGGCCGAACTTGGCCCTCTCACCGTACCCTAGCCAACAGATGCGGGCTGGCAACCCCTGAAACTTCACCCTCTTTTGAGCCATCTTTATCCAACGCACCAGATGCTCATCGTGAGCGAACTCCTTGATGACCACCTCGTCGGTGCGGTAGATATCTTGAGGGTCACCCGAGAGGGTCACCCAACGGAAGGGGCCTTTGCCTTGGCAGAAGAGGGGTCGGATATAGGCCTGGACGAAACCGGGGAAGTCGAAGGCATTTTTCACTCCGGCCTCCAGGGCCCGCTGTCGGATATTGTTCCCGTAGTCGAAGACCACCGTGCCCCTCTTCTGGAACTCCAGCATCGCCTCGACATGGACCCCTATCGACTCGATGGCCCGCTTGGTATATTGGGCAGGGTCTTTTTCCCTCAACTCATCGGCCTCTTCCAAGGAAAGGCCTCTGGGCACGTAACTGAGAGGGTCATGGGCCGGGGTCTGGTCGGTCACCAGATCGGGTATCACTCCCCGCTCTACGAGTGCAGGGTATATATCCGCTGCGTTGGCCACCAGCCCTACGGAACGAGGCTCCTCCTTGGCCAGGGCCTCCTGTACCAATGCCAGAGCCTCATCGAGGTCTTCGACCACCAGGTCAACGTAGGCTGTATCCAGCCTGCGCTGGGCCCGGGCCGGGTCCACTTCCACGATGAGCCCCACCCCCTCGTTCATGGTGATGGCTAAGGGCTGGGCTCCTCCCATCCCTCCTAGCCCGGCGGTGAGGACGAACTTCCCTTTAAGGCTGCCCCCAAAGGCCCTCTGGGCGGCGGCCCCCATAGTCTCATAGGTCCCTTGGAGGATCCCTTGCGTGCCGATATAGATCCACGAGCCAGCGGTCATCTGGCCATACATGATGAGCCCCTGGGCATCGAGTTCATCGAAATACTCCTGAGTGGCCCAGGCGGGAACCAAATTAGCGTTGGCTAAAAGCACCCGGGGCGCATCCGGATGGGTCGCAAAAACGCCCACCGGCTTACCGGATTGCACCAAGAGGGTCTCATCGCTTTCTAACTCCTTGAGGGTGGCCACCATAGCCTCATAACATTCCCAGTTGCGGGCCGCCTTCCCTCGGCCACCATAGATGATCAGTTCCTCTGGCTTCTCCGCCACCTCGGGGTCCAGGTTGTTCATCAACATCCGCATGGCGGCCTCTTGCCCCCACCCCTTGCAGGTCAAAGTCGTCCCACGAGGAGCCCTGACTAACCTCTTTACCTTCACCGCCATTTCGCACCTCCCCTAAAACTTTAACTTGAAACCGTCCTGTTTCACCCTCTAAACCTTTGACAACCGATATCGTTCTACACCGCTCATAGCAACCGTCAAAGCCTGTCCAACGCCTTTGAGACTCGGTTTACCAACTCGCCACTTCCTACCAGTTGTCGTACAGCCTCGATATAGGGGTACATAATCGTGTCTTTCTCGATGAAAGGCACGACCTCCCTGACGGCTTGATAAGCAGGGGCCGTGCCCTTGCCCAATCTGAGGGCCTTCTTTTTACGGCGGAAATCTATAGCCTGGGCCGCAGCCATTAACTCCAGGGCCAAAATGGTCTCCACGTTGTCTGTGACTTCGCGAGCCTGGCGGGCGGCGATGGTCCCCATGCTCACATGGTCCTCGGTATTGGCCGAGGTGGGGATGTTATCCACGCTGGCGGGGTGAGCCAACACTTTATCCTCCGAGGCCAAGGCGGCAGCGGTATATTGGAGAAGCATAAAGCCGGAATTAACCCCTCCCTCCTCGATCAGAAAAGCAGGCAAGAGGCCCCCGTTTAGAGCAGGGTCCAGAAGCCGTGCCAGCCGTCGCTCAGAGATATTGCCCAAATCGGCTATAGCCGTAGCCAGATAGTCCATGGCCAAAGCCACGGGCTCCCCGTGAAAGTTGCCCCCGGAGAGGGCTAAAGGCTCTCCATCCTCCCAAAAGAGGAGGGGGTTATCACTGGCGGAGTTTAGTTCGATCTCCACCACCCGACGGGCGTAGGCCACCGCATCCCGCACCGCCCCATGGACTTGGGGGATACAGCGCAAACTATAAGCATCCTGTACCCTATAGGGGTCGTACCCCCGCAGTAGTTCACTACCTTCAAGAAGGCGACGAATGTAGTCTGCGCATTCTATCTGATGGGGATGGGGACGGAGTTTTTGGATCCGATCTTCAAAAGGCTGAGGGCAACCCTCCAAAGCCTCCAGGCTTAAAGCACCGGCGATATCGGCCACAAGTGTGAGGTTCCGGGCTCGATGGGTGGTCAACGCTCCTATGGCGGTCATCACCGCTGTGCCGTTGGTCAAAGCCACCCCCTCTTTAGGCCCTAATTCAAGGGGGGCTAGCCCAGCCCTTCTCATCGCCTCGCCCCCGGCTAACCTTTCCCCTCGATAATAGGCCTCCCCCTCCCCTATGAGAACCAGGCTCATATGAGCCAGAGGGGCCAAATCTCCTGAGGCGCCCAGGGAGCCCTGAGAGGGGACTACGGGGATAAGGCCACGATTTATCATCTCCAGCAAGGTTTCCAGCATCTCAAGGCGAACCCCAGAATAGCCTTTGGCTAACGTATTAGCCCGAATGAGCATAAGGGCTCGCACTGTCTCCTCATCCAAAAGGGGCCCTACCCCCACGGCATGGCTGAGGAGGATATTTTTCTGCAAAGCGGCCGCTTCTTCTGGCTCGATGACCCTATCCCCGAAGCGGCCAAAGCCGGTAGTGACCCCATATACCACCTTCTCGCTCTCCAATAGCCTCTCCAACACTTGACGTGAACGGCGTACCCTATCCTGAGAAGCCAGTTCCACGGCCGCTCTTCCCTCAGCAACCGCTACCACCTCTTCGATGGTAAGGTGATCGCCGTCGATCACTACCTTTCTCATCTCCCCTCCTCCCATCTATTATACCACTGAGACAAGGGAGCGGGAAGCCAAAAAAAGAGCCGCCTATCATATGAGATAGGCGGCTCACACCCTTTGAAGAACCCCCTACTCTACCATCTCCCCCGTCTCACCCGCTAGATAGCGTCGGACATCCTCCTTCGCCCGACGGAAACGCTCTATGAGTTTCACGTCCGATTGCTTGAGTATACCGATCACCCGCCGAGCGCAATCGGAGCAGCCCAAGGAAGCCTTATAACTACCTGGGTTGCACCTGAGGCAACCACAAAGCCTGATCATCATCAAGGAGAAAGCTAGACTATCCTCATGGGTATCCGGCAAGGAGGCCACTCGGGCTACTAACTTCTGCCACTGCCCATCCCTTATGTCTATCAGGTCAGAGACGCACTCGTGAGGGAAAAGCAATTCGGTCCTGAAATAGACCGTCTTCATCTACTCCATCACCCCTGAAAGATAATCTCCAAAAACGGCGTGAGATATAAGGATCTCACACCCGCAAAAGATCTAAATAAATTCTACTATACTTTCTGGGCTCTGTCAAGATGAGACTGTTTAAAAACGATAGGATGGGATATGTTCCACTCCTTCACGGGAAAGAATCTTCTCCCCAGAGATCTCCTTACCCTCTTCTCTAACCTTTATCTGCCCCTTTTCTCCTCTTTTCCCTCTCCAGACGCACTCCTCCCTGGGTCAAGTCACCGTTAAACATCTCCTTTGGGGACTCTTGAACCCCACCCCGGTGAGGGGTTTTAATATCCTCTTCAGGTTCACCACTATAGTGGTGAGATAGCCCTGTATAGCATAGCGTAGCTGTAGAAGTAGAGACTCTCCTTTCTCGCCACCTTGTTGCCCTTCACCCCCCAGCGAGCACCACCATCCCTGGGAGGCCGGCCATTCCTCTGCCTCTTCTCATCTTTCTCTGTGTTCACATCGGCCACAGTGTGGATGCTGTCTACCACCTGAAGGGAGCGAATTTGATCCCCTTCTCCAAGGCTATCTTGATGATCTCTTCTAGGAGCTCCTCATAGGCTTTTAACCTCCCATTCTCCAAGATGCGATTCTTGAAAGTGGTGAGAGTGGTGTGGTCAGGAGCTCGTTCATTTACCCCTAAACCAAGGAAATATTTGACCACCAGGTTGAAGTTGGCCATCTCTTCCGTTTGCCTCTCAGAGGTGTTGTAAAGATAGGAGACTAAGAGCATCTTCAGAATAACTGCGGGTCATAAGGTGGTCTCCCCTCCTTGGCTTTCCCCTTGTAATATTTGACCAGCTTGTAGGTGAAACGCTGCCAGGGGATGAGCTCGTTGAGTTTCACCAAGAAGAGGCCTTTGGGAACTACCTGCTCATAGAGGAAGTGGCCGTAGAAGGAGTCAACTGAAGGGTTGCTTACCATCACTCTACCCCCTAAGAGCCGGTAAGGCAAGTAGGAGGACCTTTTTCAACAGCCTCGCCTCTTTACAGATGACAGGGGAAAGAAAAGATGGTATAATGCAGCACACCTTAACTGAATAGGAGAGGCGATGCAAATCGACCTAGGATCTACCTTGATAGTGAGCGGCTTCATTTTGGGCTTCTACTTTCTGGCCTTTCTCCTAAGCCTGGTCATCTGGACCTTCCGGGATATCCGCTCTCGATCGCGGGATATATTCGTCCAACTTCTAGCCACCCTTCTAGTCTTGGTCTTCAACCTCCCGGGTCTTCTGCTCTACTTCATCCTCCGCCCTCAAGAGAGCCTAGCCGAGGCTTATCAACGGTCGCTGGAGGAGGAAGCCCTGCTCCAAGATATCGAAGAGCGAGACTCTTGCCCAGCCTGTAAACGTCCCATCGAGCCTGACTACCTCTTCTGTCCTCGCTGTCACACCCGGCTGAAAAAGGCTTGCTCCAACTGCGGCCGCCTCCTTCAACTCACCTGGGAACTTTGCCCCTATTGTGGGGTTAGAGAGCCGGCGCTGGTCCCAGAAGGGAGGCAACCCTCTCCTGAATAGCCTTGGCCTGCCCACTAGGCAAACTCTCCTCTAGGTGACCTATCCACCTTATCTTATGCAGTGAACGATAGGCATCTCTCCTGCCCTCGCTTCCAAAGGGAGCAAGGGTCTATTTGAGTGCCCCAATCCTTTCCAGGCCGGGAAGAGAAATACGGAGTGGCTATCGTGGCCAGAAAAACCGAAGCCGGAGAGGCAACTTATGCCTCTCCCTGGCTTCTTAGCGGGTTATGAGCCAGGCGAGGCCTCCCACTAGAGCGGTGATAACCAGGCCGTAGCCGATGGTCTTCCTCAAAACGAACCCCTCTCGCCCCTCCAGGCCGGCGGTGGTGCAGCCGACGATGATCTTGGCCGGGGCCAGCATGCTCCCCAACGAACCTCCCGTGGTCTGAGCCCCCAAAATGACGAGGATAGCCACCCCGATCAGTTCGGCGGTGCTCTTCTGCAAGGGGGCAAAGAGCACGTTAGAGTTGGTGTTGCTCCCCGTCATGAAGGCTCCCAGGAGCCCTATGAAGGGGGAGAGGAAAGGGAAAGCGTGGCCGAATAGTCGACTTAGGCCTTGGGCCAATATTATAGTCATACCGGTGTGATCCATGATCATCGCCATCCCCACCATAGAGGCTATCCCGATAGTGGAAGGGATGGCGGAACGGGCGGTCTGGGAAAGGATAGCCCGGGTGGCTCCCTTTCCATAGAGGCCCGCCCGCCTATATATAAAGTAGGCCAAGACAGAGGTATAGGCCAAAAGGGCCCCTGGATGGCCGAAGAGACTGATCTTCCTCCCCACCCCGGCCTCGGTCACCCAACCGAGGGCACTTTCGACCTGGGGGAAGTGAACGGCGAGCACCGCCTGATTGAGGAGATGATGCAATGGCGGCCAAAGTTCAGCGGCGGTGACGATGAGGATGAGGAGGAGATAGGCCGAGATCGCCACCCTTAGCCCCATCTTGGAGGCCTTCCAGGGGGCTGGCTTTTGCCCTCGATAGGGAGCGAGGCGGCTCACCCCAAAAGCGGCCAAGAGTCCAGCCATCCCCGCTACGAAGCCGGCTAGGTTCCAGAGACCACGGGTGGCTAGTAAATACTGCACGGAGGCCATGACCGGCCCGATGAGCAAAAGGGCGGGCAAAGAATGGCGAAGAGCCCGCCACCCTTGGCAAGCGTGGACGGAGGCGAGGCCACAGCCGAAACAGGCTACCCCCAGGAAGAAGGCGGACCAAGGGGCTAACTCCAGGCCAGAGAGGCCGGAAGTGGCGATGAGGGCGTTGAAAGAGGAGGCGATGTCACCGAAGGTGACTGACCAAGAGTGGCCGATAGCCGGAGCCACTACCGCTGCCACCGGCTCAAAGCCCAGCCCCAGGAGAAGGGGCGCTACTACCGCTATGGGCACTCCGAAGCCGGCTACCCCTTGAAGGAAGGCGCTGAAGACCCAGCCCAGGATCAGAAGTTGCAGTGTCTTATCCTCCGTGAGACGGGAGATCCCTTCGCTGATCACCTCGATGGCCCCTGCCTCGTTCACCACGTTGTAGAGAAGGAGAGCCATCCAAATAATATAGAGCACAAAGAGGCTTAGAAGCACTCCCCTTATTTGGGAATAGAGTAAGACCTCTGGCGTCGCCCCGAAGAAAAGGAAGCCCACGATTAAAGCGGTGAGCCAGCCCGCAGAGCCAGCCCTGTCAGCCCCCCACCTCAACCCTACCATGAGGAAGAGGATCACGGCGATAGGGGAGGAGGCCAGGAGCCCACCGGACAGGTTGAGAGGCAAGTTTTCCATACCCCACCTTTCTCTAAGATACCATTTTTGCGCTCTCAGTCTACTACATCCTAAAGGGGTTGCCAATGTTCATCCCAAAGGGGTATGAAGGTGGCTTTTGTCTCTTCTATCTTAGGGTGATAGACTTTTGATTGTGGGTGTGAGATATCGGGATGCGCCCCTGGCGAAAATACGGTAACCTTGTAAGCGAGAGGAGGTGAATGGTTGCAAACGCTGAGGCTGCAACGAGGGGTGATATATGGCCCCGTCGATTCGCGAAGGTTAGGCCGTTCATTAGGTATCAACATCTTGCCTACCAGTTATAAGTTGTGTGCCTTCGACTGTATCTACTGTCAATATGGGCGCACGAAGGTATTAACGGCCAAAACGGAAGAAAGATGTTTCCCCACTGTTGAGGTTGTGCTCTTTAAGGTGGAGGAAGCGTTGCGTCAAGTTCCGGATCTGAACTATGTAACCTTTTCTGGAAACGGGGAGCCTACTCTCCACCCCCGTTTCGATGAACTTGTAGAAGGTGTGGTTCATCTGCGGGACAAACTTCGCCCTGAGGTGAAGAGCGCTATCCTCTCCAACTCGGCTTTGGCCTGGGGGGAAGATATCCGTGAGGCTTTAGCCAAATTGGATATGCGCATCATGAAGTTGGACGCCGGCGACCCTCTTACCTGGCGGGCTATCAACCGTCCCGCTCCCTCCCTCGACTTCGAAATGGTGGTCGCCGGCCTAAAGGAAATGGATGGGGTCACTATCCAGAGCCTCATCCTCGATGGCCCGGTCCAAAACGTGCGTGGTAAGCCCTTCGACCGCTGGGTGGAAACGGTGGCCTGGATCGCCCCTCAAGAGGTGCAGATCTACACCACCGACCGGTGGCCGAGGCCAAGGTGGAGAAGGTACCAAAAGCGGTCCTCTTAGAAGTGGCAAGGGAAGCGGAAGCGAGAACAGGGATCCCCGTGCGGGCCTATTGACCGTAGCCAAGTGAGTTAGAAGCCCTGGGCTATTCGCTCTCCAATAGATCGTTCACCCAACTGAGGGCGGCCATCGTGCGGGGGAAGCCCACCGTGGTCATAGCCAAGAGCACGGCGTGACGGATCTCCTGAGGGGCGATGCCCTCGGCCAAGGCGCGCCTAGTGTGGGAGTGAACTGCTCCCTCGAGGCCCGCTCCTATGGCTATCCCCAACTTCACCAGGCGACGCACCTTCGCCTCTAGGGGCCCTGCCTGGTGGCATTTCTTCGCCAAGTTGTCGAACGCTTCCCAAATCGGGGGAAAATCCTCCTGGAACCGTTGATAAGAAGGGGGTAATTCCCTCATCGTTGCACCTCCATCGCTTTGCGTCGCGCGGCCAACTGACGGCGGATCTCCTCGTGCTTCTCCCGGGTGATGGGGTAAAGGTAAGCGAAGAGGATGGAGAGAAGCAGAAACACCGCGGGCACTGGTCCCATCAGGATGCGGATGGCCCACAACGCCGATGTAGGCTGAACAGGGTAGGGCACCGCATCCGTAGGTTTAAGATAGCCGCTCCATTTCAAAACCTGTCCGGTCACCAGGAGGTTGGCGGCAAAGGCAACCTTTTCCAGAAAGATAATCAGCCCGTAATAAACGCCTTCCCGCCGCTCTCCACTCTGCACCTCCTCCTCCTCTAAGACATCGGGTATGATCGACCAGGGGAGGAGGTGAGCCACGGAGATGCCGATGCCGGCCAGGAAAGCCAGTATGTAGGCAGCGACTACCGCTCCTGGGGGCAGGAAGATCAATACCACCTGCACCCCCGCCCAGAAGGAGATCCCCAGGGCGAAAGCCCATCTTTTCCCTAGCCGTTCCGAGACTTTGACCCAAAGGGGAAGGCAGAAGGCCGCGGAGATGAAGACCATGGCCATGATATAGTCGCCTTGGGCTTCCTCTATCCTCATCCAGTCCAAGAGGAAGAAGCGGAAGATGGCTTGCACGATGCTCACCGCTGTCCAGGTCAGCACATAGAGGCCCATGACTATCACGAAGGGTCGGTTACGGAGGGCGTCCCGCAGTGCTTCTCTCAAAGGTGTGCGAGGGATTTCTTTTTGTAATTCCTGCTTTTCCCTTGTACCAAGGAAGACGATGAAAAAGGGGAGAGCGCAGATGACACCGAAGATGAATCCCATGGCCGTGTATCCCTGGCGGGGATCGGGGAAACTCCCCACTATCTCTTTCACAAAGATGAAGGGCAATAGCCCGGTGATAATGGAGACGGCCATGCGATAGGCGTTAAGGGAGGTGCGCTCATCATAGTCGGCGGTCAGTTCCGGAGTGAGGGCGGTGTAAGGAACGGCAACAGCGGTGAAGGCTGTATCATAGATGATGAAGGCTAGGGCGTAGTAGGCGCAGAGGGCTAATTGATTCTGAAAGGGAGGCTTAAACCACAACATGGCGAAGCCCAAGGCGTAGGGGATGGCAGCGAAGAGGAGAAAAGGTCGCCGCCGCCCCCACCGGGAGCGGGTACGATCGGTGAGGGAGCCCATTAAGGGGTCATTGATGGCGTCCCAGGCTTTCCCGATAAAATAAGCCACTGAGGCCAGGAGGGGGTCTACACGAGCGATGTTGATTAGATACCAGAGGAACCAGAAGCCAACTATGGTGGTACCGACGCTAGGTCCAAGGTCGCCGATCCCGTAACAGAGTTTGGTCCGCACAGGCAGCCGTTGGCGAGCGATAGGTTCGGCCATCTAGAGCCCCTTTTCGTAGATGCGATAATGACGATAGAGGCGCGCGCCTAGTCTATTTATGATGCGGTTCATCATCACATTTTCCTCGCCGGTCACCGAAAAGTCCATCCGCTGGTACCCCTTCTCCCAGCACTTCTTGGCAGTCTCCAGCATCAAGAGGGCCTCCAGGCCGCGCCCTCGGTATTCCGGTAACATGGCCAAGACTTTACAGGAGGCCACATCGATGCGCCGCATATACCACCATAGTTTAGCCCACCCCAGCGGGAAAAGACGCCCATCAACCTTTTGCAAAGCCTGGTTGATATCGGGCAAAGTAAGGATAAAGCCTACTGGCTGGCCTTCTACTTCCACAACGAGGGCTAAGTCGGGGTCGAGGAAGGGGCGGAAGGAAGAGGCGAGGCGGCTGAACTCCTCCTCGCTTATCGTCACATGGAGAGGGAGGGTGCTAAGGGCGGTATCGTAGATGTAGTGAGCGAGGGCTACCTCTTCGTCCCACCTTTTTTGGTCTAGGGCGCGAATGGTGGCCTTAGTACGGCGATAGGCGGCCTCGGCTACGCGTAACATCTTGGGAGGGAGGTTGGCTAGATCACCCTGGATATCGGAGCGATCCCCTTCGTAGGCGTAAACATCCCTTTGCTTACTGAAACCCAAACGTTCGATCAGAGGCACATAGTAGGGCGGGTTATGGGCCTCGAGGAGGGCAGGACGGCTGTTGTAGCCGGCGATAAGAAGACCGTGCTCATCGTTGGGGGAGAAGTTTATCGGCCCCCGGATGGTATCCATGCCTCGCGCCCGGAGCCAGTCGCCTGCCGCGCCCAGTAGCCCCTCGGCCACCGCCAAATCGTCTATAGTCTCAAAAAAGCCGAATAGACCAACCCGCTCATGCAACTGTTCATTACTACGATGATCGATTATGGCGGCCACTCGGCCTACTACCTCGTGGTCTCGATAAGCCAGAAAACGGGTCGCCTCCCCGCCCTTGAAAAAGGGGTTGCGCTGGGGGTCGAATTTCGCTTCCACTTCGCTCAGCAAGGGGGGCACCCAGTATGGATCATGGCGGTAGATGCGCCAAGGGAAATGGAGGAAAGAACGGTGATCCCGCTTGTTTCGAACGGAGCGGATTTCTAAAGGCAAGGTTCCTCGGTTCACGGCCCCTCCTCTCCTTTATGCATTGAAGGTAAGCCCTAAGGGGGGTATGGAGCGCCTGGCCCAATATAGCGGGGCAGGCTCTCTAAGCCTCTAAGTTTTGACGCGGAACGCCTCCAGGCCCGGATACCTCGCCGCATCGCCCAACTCCTCTTCGATGTGCAGGAGCCGGTTGTACTTGGCTACCCGCTCGCTTCGGCAAGGGGCTCCCGCCTTTATCTGTCCGGTGTTTAAGGCCACGGCCAGGTCGGCGATGGTCGTATCCTCGGTCTCCCCGCTACGGTGGGAGATGATCTGCGTCCAGCCCGCTTTCCTGGCCATCTCCACGGCCGCTATAGCCTCAGAAAGAGTCCCTATCTGGTTCACCTTGATGAGGATGGAGTTGGCTGCCTTTTCCTCGATAGCCCGCTTTAGACGCTCGACATTGGTTACCAAAAGGTCATCGCCCACGATCTGAATCTCGTCGCCTAGCCTCTGGGTAAGGAGCCTCCAACCTTCCCAATCGTCCTCCGCCAAGCCATCTTCGATGGAGATGATGGGGTAGGCCTTGACCCAATGGGCATAGAAATCGACCATCTGGGCGCTTGTCAACTTCCGCCCTTCCTTCCTCAGGTGGTAAATCCCTTCTTCATAGAACTCGGTGGCTGCGGGGTCGAGGGCGATATATATATCCTCTCCGGCCTCATAGCCGGCCTTCTCTATGGCGGCCAGGGTCACCTCGATAGCCTCCTCGTTGGAGCCCAACGATGGGGCGAAACCACCCTCATCGCCTACGTTGGTGTTGTAGCCTTTTTTCTTCAAAACCGCCTTCAGGCTATGATAGACCTCCGTTCCCCAGCGCAGGGCCTCGCTGAAAGATGGCGCTCCGGTGGGCACAATCATGAACTCCTGGAAGTCGGTGGAGTCGGCGGCGTGTTTCCCCCCGTTGAGGATGTTCATCAGGGGGACGGGCAAGGTATTGGCCCCTACGCCTCCCAGGTAGCGGTAGAGGGGCAAATCCAGGGCGCTCGCCGCGGCTTTGGCCACAGCCAAGGATACGCCCAGGGTGGCGTTGGCCCCCAGGTTCGACTTATTGGGCGTGCCGTCCAGCCCCACGAGAAAGGCGTCTATGGCTGCCTGATCGAGAGCGTCCCAGCCGACGAGATCCTCGGCGATCTTCTCGTTCACGTTTTCTACCGCCTTCAGCACCCCTTTGCCCCCGTACCGCTTCTCCTCGCCATCACGGAGTTCCAGGGCCTCATGGCGGCCGGTGGAGGCGCCAGAGGGGACCGCCACCCGCCCCACCGCCCCACCAATCAAGAGGACCTCCACCTCCACGGTGGGGTTGCCCCGGGAGTCAAGGATCTCCCGGGCGTATATGTCTTCGATCATAGTCATGGTTGGGCCTCCTTATCGTAGATATACTGTATAGTACTTCGGAGCTCTTTCAGGCGAGTTGCATCTACTTTCCGCTTCTTTTGGACTAAGAGCCTCCCTAAATGAATATCGAAACAAACGAGATGCAGCCAAAAATCTGCTATATATTCATACAATGCGCAAGGCGTATTGATGTCTCCACTTTTGCCCCCGGTTAACTGGTTTGTTAGAGCCCATCGATAACTGTCAAGAACAGCATAAACCCAATTGAATCGTCTTTCCTCGATATACACGCTCTCTGTCCAGAAAAGATGTAGAGATTCACCTGGAACGATCCTCTTGCACTATGCGTGTTTCAATCCCAACGCCTTGTAGAGCCCCTCGAAGTCGAAATATTTTTCTAGTAGTTTCTCGAAGCGTTCGATTTTCTGCTTTTGGTGGAAGCGGGTCTTCCCGAAGTAGCGCTCGATGATCTCCACCGTGGTTAGCGTGTCCTGGCCGACCAAAATCATGGGCACCCCTAACTCCTCTGCCCGGGCCAGGATAACGGCGTTGGGATGGAGGTTACCGGTGAGGATTAAACATTTGGTAGAGGTCTCTAGGGCCGCCAGTTGAATATCCAGCCGGTCGCCGCCCGTGATGACCGCCTTGTTGGGTTTCCGGCGGAAGTAAGAAAGGGCGCTATCCACGCTCATGGCTCCGATCATCAGATGTTCTACTAACTCGTCCGCCTTCTCTGGGGAGTTAAGTATCCGCCCCCCTAGGACCTCCGCCAACTCTCCCACGCTCATGGAGAGGAGGATGCGCTCTTCCGGCAAGATAGCATAGACCTTTACCCCCCGATCTTCGAGGAAAGGCTTGACTGTCCTCCGGACATATTCGAGCCTCCTCCTAGAGACGGCGTTGAGGACCGCCCCCAACATAGATTCGCCGAAGACCTCCTGGCGCAAAAGCAGGCTATTGAGGGATAGATCGTCCTCATATCTGATGATGACCAACTCCCAGGCCCCCAGAAGTTCCGCCACCTTTTGAGATGGGAGACCAACCAAGGCTCCGTCGTTCAGGGAGGCGCCGCCTCCTAGAAGCATGATGTCCTTCTCCTTAGAAGCCTCTTCGTAGGCTTTCTTTATGCGTTGTTTTACGTCTATCTTCTCTCCCTTGAGGATCGATTCCAGGGTAAGGGGGTCGAGGCAGACAGGGGCCAGGATCTCTAAATCTTCCTCCAGTTGAAAGAGTTCCTTGATGAACTCCACATCTTCATCTATGACGCGTCCCTTTATCCGCTTGGCCGTGCTGCTTATGGGCTTCATATAGCCCACGCGGAAGCCATCGCGGCGGAACCTCAAACCCAACCCTACACATAGCGAGCTCTTGCCGGAGAAGGCCTCCGCCGAAGTCACATATAGCGCCACCGCCTTTTCAGCCATTTCTCCTCCTTCGCGAGCGAGGCAGGAATAGCCTCCTTAATCATTGGAGAGCCATCCTCAGATCGACAGCCACCGCTCCCTTTCCCTCCTCGCAGACTATGAGGGGGTTTATATCCAGTTCTACGATCTCTGGGAAATCGGTCACCAGTTGAGAGAGCCGTAGGATGCAATCTACGATCGCTTCTAGGTCCGCTGGCCTCTCCCCTCGCATGCCCCGCAGCAAGTTATAGCCACGGATCTCGGAGAGCATCTCCCTTACTTCCCAGCGGGCCACCGGAGCGATGCGGAAGGTCACATCTCTGAGAGCCTCCACATAGATACCGCCTAAACCGAAAGCCAAGAGGGGGCCAAATTGTGGGTCGCGGCTCATCCCTACTAGCACCTCGTGGCAACCCTCAATCATCTCCTGAACCAGCACCCCCCATATCTCGGCCTCAGGCATGAAGCGCAAGGCTCGATAGTGCAGAAGGTCGAAACTATCCCTAACCTCATCAGGACCCCTTATATTGAGCCTTACTCCTCCGATGTCCGTCTTATGTAGGATATCGGGAGAGGCTATCTTCATAGCCACGGGATAGCCGATGGTTTCCGCCCCCTCAACCGCTTCCTCTGGGTTCCGGGCCAATACCGACTGGGGCAAGGGGATACCATAAGCCTCCATGACCCTACGAGCCTCAGCGTCCCCTACCGTAAGCCTTCCCTCAGAACGGACTTGCTGGAAGAGCTCTTGCACCCATTGGGAGTGGACCTCGAACTGCTCAATCTTCCGAGGGGGGTTGTCTAGAAATATGCGGCGTTGATACATGGCTAGCATGGCTCTTACCGCGCGCTCGGGAAAGGGGTAGTTGGGAAGACCATGGTCTCTCAGGACCTCTATCCCCGCCCGCGATATCTTCCCTCCCATGAACGAAGCGAATACCGGCTTCTCAGACCCCTTTGCTATCTTAACGACAGTCCGGGCGATATCCTCCATGTTTATCACCACCTGAGTGGTGAAACTGGCGATTACCCCATCCACACTCTCATCTTTGAGTACCGTCTCTAGGGCGTATCCGTACCTTATGGCGTCGGCATCCCCAAGACAGTCGACGGGGTTGTAGATGTTAGCCTCAAGGGGCAGACGCTCCCTCAGCCGCTCTATCGTCTCCCGAGAGAGGGAGGCCATCTTCAGCCCCACTTTCTCTACCTCATCTGAAGCCATTATCCCTGCCCCCCCACCGTTAGTGACGATAGCGATGCGGTTACCTTGGAGGAGAGGCTGTTGGGAGAAGGCGAAGGCATAGTCGAAGAGCTCCTCCATGGAGTTGGCCCGCACGATCCCCGACTGCCTCAGGGCCGCATCATAGGCCCTTTCCGAGCCAGCTAGGCTACCCGTGTGAGAGGAGACAGCCCTGGCACCGGCTTCGGTGGTCCCAGCCTTGATGACTACGACGGGCATCTTAGGAGTGACACGACAGGCTACCTCCATGAACCTCCTCCCATCCTCGACCCCTTCTAGATAAGCGGCGATCACTTTGGAGTAGGGGTCTTCCCCCCAAGCCTCTAGTATATCCACTTCGTCGACATCTGCTTTGTTCCCCAGGCTCACCACCCGGGAGAAGCCCATCTCCTCGGCGACCGCCCAATCGAGGATGGCGACCAGAAGGGCTCCCGATTGGGACATAATGGCGATATTTCCTCGTTTGGGCATGCTGGGCGAGAAGGTGGCGTTGAGGGAGGAGAGGGTATCGATGAGGCCTAGACAGTTGGGGCCGAGGAGGCGCATACCGTAGCGGCCGGCTATCTCTTTTAACCTCTTCTCCTCCTTTAGCCCCTGGCCACCTACCTCCCGGAAGCCAGCGGTGATGATCACTACCCCTCGGATGCCCTTCTGGCCAGACTCCTCCAAGACCTGAGCCACTATAGGAGCCGGAACCACAACTACCGCCATGTCGATCTCCCCAGGGACGTCGAGGACGCTGGGGTAGGCTCTAAGACCTAGGATCTCATCGGCTTTGGGGTTGATGGGGTAAACCTTACCTTTATAGCCGTATTGGAGGAGGTTTTTTAAGACGCCGTGGCCTAACTTCTCCTCATCGCGAGAAGCACCGATGACGGCCACAGATTGGGGAGAAAAGAAGAAGTCGAACATGTGCCTTTAACCTAGCGCCTTGCATATGTTACCGCAAAAAGAAGTATAAGGCAATTGACAAGGGGAGGGAAAAAGGTTATAATTTTATGCGATTATTCTAATATATAGCCAAAGTAGGAGGACAAATGGAGAGAGATGCTTACCGCTTGTTAGCCAGAACTATAAAGGCCTTGGCCCACCCTACCCGTCTCGCCATTCTCTCCTTACTTCGGAAGGGGGAGGTTTGCGTCTGCGACCTCGAGCCGGCCCTCGATCTCCGCCAACCGAATATCTCGCAACATCTAGCCCTCTTACGCCGTGCAAATCTGGTGAGAAGTAGGCGGGACGGCTTGAGGATCCTCTATCGAGTGACGGATCCTAGAGTTTTTGAGGCGTTGGAACTATTATCCTCTATCGCGCGCGAGCAGCTGGTTGAGGCCACTGAGGCTTTGGCCTCGCTAATGCCGTCGAACTTGCAAGGAGGGGTTTGAGTGGGGAAAGGGGCTTTGCCTTGCAGATGCAAAGGGCCCCCCTTTGCGGATCTTCCTCCCGAATTGCGGCCCAAGGTAAAAAGAAAGGACTCCTTACGACAGACGAGGTGCCCCCTCTGTGGGAAGGAGTATTGGACCAATCGGAAGACCGACCACTGTTTCGACTGTGAAAGAACGTCTAATCGGAGATCTGCTGAATAGCCTCTCGAAATTCAAACACAGATTACGGTTTATCGGCCTCCAAATTTAGTGAGAAAGGAGATCTATGGTCGAAATGGAGTATCTGGAAGCCCAAATTGACAAGTTCATCTTTAAAGTGAAGAGGGGTTGCTACTACACCCAGGGAGGAGTATGGGTACAGGTCGAGGGCGATCTGGGCAGGATTGGAGTGAGCGATTTCCTACAGCAGAAGAGTGGCGACGTGGCCTTCGTGAACCTCCCCCAGTTGGGCACACTTTGAGGCAGGGAGAGAAGATGGGGAGCATCGAGACGATCAAGGCCGATGTGACTATGGGTTCTCCTATCTCTGGGGTTATTCAAGAGACGAACAGAGAACTGGAACTAAAGCCGGAGTTGATCAATGAAGACCCCTACGGCGAGGGTTGGCTCGTTCTCGTAGAGATGGGTGATTTCGAGAGCGATCGCAAGAACCTCTTGACCGCGGAGCAATACCTGGCGGTGATGAGATCTCAAGCCGAGGAGGAGGCGAAGAAGCGATGAGTGGTAAAAAGGTGCTGATTATCCCCTGTAGTGGAATCGGGAAGGCTTTCGGCTCCGTGGGACGAGAGGCCATGTATATGGTTATCGAAGAGATGCGGCCGGAGGATTCAGATACCCTTTGTCTTTCCCTCCTAACTCTTGGAGACGAGGAGGCGAAGGAGCGTGTCCAGTGCAATCCGGTGATCACGATCGATGGATGTCCCAAGGGTTGCGCGGAGGTGAACGTTAAGAGTGCGGGTGGCCGTAGCGCGGCTAATTTCAGGGTGGTAGACGCCTATCGGGAGCACCCTGAATTGAAAGTAAAGTCAGTACTGCATATAGGAGAAGAGGGGAAGAAGTTGGCCCGTTTCCTAGCGGAGAAGTTGGCAGCGACAGTTGATGCCATCAAGGCGAAAGGGGAGATAATAGATGGTTGATTTGCCGAAGAGGAAGGTGGGTATCATTGCCTGCGCTGGCGAGGAGATCCCGGAAGGGACTATCTCTCGCGTGGCAGCCCGCATGGTTCTGGAGGAACTGAGGACCGAAGATACCGTCACCCTCTGTCTCCCCCTCTTCCTGGCTGGGGACGAGCGGGAGAGGGCCTTCGCCAGATTCTATCCCACCATCGCTGTTGATGGCTGCGAAAAACTCTGTGCTAAGAAGGCTACGGAGAGGTATAGCGCCCCCGTTTCTAGTTATATGTGGTGGATAAGTTGATAGGGATGCGAGGCCTCTCCCCAGGCGAAAGCAGGCGCGAACTGGATGAACTGGGCCAACGAGCGGCGGAGGTTGTGGCCCAGGAGATCGTAAACCAGGTGGAGCACATACTGGGAAGGAAGAGGGCTGTTGCAGCCGTGCCGAGAGTAGCACCGACGGCGCAGGCTGGTGTGGGGACATCGTGTGCTTGCGCCTCAGGTATCCCCATCACCCAGGTCAAGATTGGCGGCGTATCTGTGGGCTTGGTCGCGCTGGAGCCGATATTTGAGCAGTTCTGCCAGGAAGGTCGTCAGAATGGGCCTGGGTTTGACGAGGAGATCCTGAAGGCTGTCAAACTTTACAACTATATCCCTGCCAGAGCGGAGAAGTTTTACAAGGCAGCCCTTCTGGAAGAATACGAGAAGTTCTGCCGCCGTAAAGGGGGATAGATGGCCATCTACACCTACGAGACGACGGTGATTTGGAAGGGGGGGCATTGGGGCCATCTAAAATGCGGCAACGGGCCGGAGATGGAGTTCTCGGCCCCTCCAGACTTACATGGCCATGCTGGGGCCATGACCCCAGAGGATGCGTTCGTGGCGGCAGCAAATATGTGCGTGATGATGATGTTCCTTTGGGCGGCGGAGAGGTTCAAGATCGATCTAATCTCCTATGAATGCAAGGCCGAGGGGGAGAAGAAGATAGAGTTGGACCGGACGGAGATCTTCACCAAGGTTACCCTATGGCCCAAGATAAGGGCTAGAGGTACCGAGGAGAAGCGCGTGAGGCGAGCTCTTCAATCGGCGATCAAATATAGTCTAATTGCAAACTCCATCAAGGGCGAGGTGATCGTGGAGCCGGAAATCACGATCGTTTAATTCTTATTTGCACTAAGATTCACAAGGAGGACTAGTGTTACATATTAAGGTTCTGGGGCCTGGTTGTCTTAACTGCTATCTCGTGGAGCAAGTGGCCGTGGACGCCCTAGAGATGTTGGATGCAGAAGCAACGCTGGAGCATGTTACCGATTACCTTGAGATGCGTAAATACCCCATTATGTACACGCCGGGCCTGGTGATCAACGAGGAGTTGGTCTGTGCGGGGCGCATACCTTCCATAAAAGAGGTGATCTCCTGGGTAAAGGAGGCTTTGGCCAAAGAGGAGGAAAAGGTGCACCGAGAAAACTCCTAGGGCAATAAGCAAGACCTTTTTGGGGGAATTAAATGACCGTGCAAAATCTGATTGTCATCTTTGGCCTATCTGTCCTCGCCACCATATCAGGGATGTTGGGTTTGGGAGTAGCCTTTGCCGCCGTCCCCTTCCTGGGGTTGTTTCTTCCCGATCTTGTAAGGCAGGTCCAACCCCTAAGCCTCTTGTTGAACGGATTAACCGCTTTATTTGCCACATTCGGGTTTGCTAGGAGCGGATACGTAGATTGGAGAAAAGCGATTGTCTTGGCAACCGTTACCACTATTTCAGCCCCCATCGGCTCCTACCTCGCCCACATTATCCCTCAGATATATATCTGGTATGTGTATTTTGCTTCTGTGCTCTATCTGTCATACAGACTTTTCAGGCCGATAAAGGAAAGACCAGGCGAGGAAGAGTTTAAATTGGCCTGTATTCTTGCCATACCCATCTCTATTTTGTCTGGCTTTCTCGGTGTAGGACCTGGATTCTTGCTAATGCCCACCCTCATGATATTGGGCTTTGAGGCGAAGAGAGCCGCGGGGATAAACGCCTTTGCGGTGACTCCGCCATCCTTTTCGGCGCTGATCCCCCATCTCTCAACTGCTCAGTTTGATATGAACTTAACCATTGTCCTTCTCATCGTTGGAGCAATCGGTTCTTTCTTGGGAGCGAGAATCACCAGCCTTTATGTTCCAAGCGGTAGGATTAAACAACTATTTGGAATCCTCATAGTCATTATGACGGTGTACAAGATCTATACTTTGCTGAAGCTGTAGCCCCCCTGCTATTGGGCCTCTTCTCGGTCAAGGAGAACTCAAGGGCTGCGCTATAGAGATCAAGTGGCCTGAAAAAGCCTGTCCAACTGGACAGGCCTTCTTCTGGGAACAGGGATGAGGCTTATTCTCCCCGTTTGGCCAACTCCTTCCAGCCCCCTCTGATGGCCTCCACTAAGTTACCCTCAACGGCCCTTTTGGCCTGGCCGATGGCGCTGACCACAGCCGGCGCTTTAGAACGACCATGGCCTATCACCACTACGCCGTTCACTCCCAAAAGGGGCATCCCCCCAATCCTCGAATAGTGGTGTCTTTTCCGCATCTCTCCTAAAGTGGGCCGGAGGGTTGAATCTACGATCTGCGGAGGCAACACTACGGCTAGTTCTTCCTCGACCATGGTCAGCAACCTAGTTGTGAGCCCCTCCGTCAATTTCGCCACCACGTTCCCCACCAGCCCGTCTGTGACCACTACATTAGCTCGTCCAAGAGGTATATCCATCCCCTCTATATTCCCGATGAAGTTTAGGTCACTCTTCGCCAGGAGAGGGAAAGCCTCGATGATCGCCTGGTTGCCTTTGCCCTCTTCTGCTCCGTTGCTTAAGAGGGCCACGGTGGGGTTCTTGATCCTCATCATCCTTTCAACGTAGAGGCTGCCCATGAGGGCGAACTGCAGGAGGTGTTCTGGCTTGCAATCGACATTGGCCCCACCGTCTAAGATGAAGGTCTGCTCTTGGATCCCCAGATATGGGCCCCCTATGGTGGGGCGGAGGATCCCTTCGATGGGGCCCAAGAGCCAGAGAGCGGCGATCATAGCCGCCCCGGTATGGCCCATAGTCACCACCGCATCGGCGGCTCCTTCCCTAATCAACCGGGTGGCCACCACGATGGAGGCCCCTTTCTTGCGGCGAACCGCCTGGGCGGGGTGCTCCTCCATGCCGATCACCTGGGGAGCCTCGACCAAGGAGAAAAGAAGACCTCTCGTCTCCGCCTCCGCCAGTTCCGCCTCTACGGCCTGGGGTTGCCCTACCAGGATCAGTTCGACATCGTGTTCCCGCGCTCCCGCAAGGGCCCCTTTTACAATCTCTTGCGGGGCGTAATCGCCCCCCATACCATCCACCGCTATCTTCAATTCACCCTCCCCTTTCAGTTCTTAGAACACCTACTATCGTGCGGGGTTGCGCTTTAAGCCCTCTCTTCGTACCCACCTTACACCTTCCGTGTTATACTGAAAAAGGCTTTCAACGTTGTCATGTCCAACCCCGACTTGAGCGGCTACAGCCTTTCCCTGACCGGCGAGAGGGGGTAGAGAGATTTGACTAAATATGCGCACATCGTGGGCTGGGGAAAGTACGTCCCAGATAAGATCCTCACCAACCGCGAGCTGGCGGAGTTAGTCGATACCTCCGATGAGTGGATCTTGGCCCGGACGGGGATATCGGAGCGACGGATCGCTGGGCCCAAGGAATCGACTTTTACTATGTCTTTAAGGGCAGCACGCGAGGCCCTCGAGGTGGCTAACATAGACCCCCGAAGGCTGGATCTCATCATCGTCTCTACCGCCACTCCCGACTATTCATTCCCCGCCACGGCCTGCTTGGTGCAAGACGCCCTAGGGGCTACACGTGCCGGAGCCTTTGACCTGGAGGCGGGCTGTGCGGGCTTCGTCTATGCCCTGAGTATAGCCAGCGAGATGATCGCGGCTGGAGCATACGAAAATGTCCTGGTCATCGGGGCTGAAACCCTCTCGCGCATCCTAGATTGGACCGACCGCGCTACCTGTGTCCTCTTTGGAGATGGAGCGGGGGCCTTTCTCCTCCAGGCGAGCGAGGCCCCAGGAGGGGTGCTCTCCTTCGTCTTGGGAGCCGATGGATCTGGGGGCCAACTCCTCATCATCCCCGCGGGAGGGAGCCGTCAGCCGGCGAGCGTGGATACGGTGAGCCGTCGGCTCCATTTCGTGCAGATGAGGGGGCGAGAGGTCTTTCGTTTTGCCTCCCGCATCATGAGCAAAGCGGCCAGGGAAGCGGTCCGCGCGGCCAAACTAACCATCGATGATATCGACCTCTTTATCCCCCACCAGGCAAATCTACGGATCATCCTCTCCGCAGCCAAAGAACTGGGCCTTCCTATGGAACAGGTTTTCGTTAACGTAGAGAAGTACGGCAACACCTCTGCGGCTTCCATCCCCATCGCCTTCTGCGAGGCGATCGAAGAGAAACGGTTGAAGCCTGGGGATAATCTGGTTATGGTGGGCTTTGGAGCTGGGCTAACCTGGGCGGCAGCGGTGGTAAGGTGGCAGGTTCCCCTGCCTGCGCCTCCAGCCCCTCGTAGAGGGCGTCTCTGGCGCTTATTGCGCTACCGGTGGGCTAGGCTTAGATCTCTCTTGCGCCGTCTGAGGCGAAGGGTTATCCTCTGGTGGAGCAGGGTCAGAAGGGAGTGGCCCTCTGAGTGGTGAAACCTCCCATTATCGGTATCGCCCTCCCGCATTCAGGACATCTCCCCTTTTGGATCCGGTAGGCAGCCACCCATAGACCGTACCGCTGAATCAAGAGTTCTCCACATTGGGGGCAATAGGTATTCTCATACCGATGGCCCTGCACATTCCCCAGATAGACGAACTTGAGCCCCTCTTCTTTTCCAATCTTCCAGCCCCTCTCCAGGGTGGCGAGGGGGGTAGGTGGCTCATGGAACCTATAAGCGGGGAAGTAGCCACTCAGATGCCAGGGGGTCTCCTCTCCTAGTTGGTCGCTGATGCGGGCAGCGATGGCCCTTAGCCCCTCCTCGTCGTCGTTCACCCCCGGTATGACCAAGGTCGTAATCTCCAGATGCACCCCCCTCCCCTTGGCCAGGCGGCAGTTCCTCCAAACCACCTCCACATCGGCTTTGCAGTACCTCCTCACCACTTCTTTTGAGCCTTTGAGGTCCACGTTCATGCCATCGAGGCCGGCCTCTATCAAGAGGTTAAGGGCCTCTGCGGTCATATAGCCGTTGGTGACATAGGTATTATATAGACCCCTCTCCTTGGCCAATCGAAAAACTTCCAGCGACCACTCGAAAGAGAGGGTGGGCTCGTTGAAACTGATGGAGGTCCCCTGGCAGCCTCGAATTATCGTCTCCTCCACGAACTCCTGCGGCGACATATATCTTAGACCTTTGGGTTCGGCTTTGCTTATATCCCAATTTTGGCACCAGGGACAGGCGAAGTTGCAACTCCAACTGCCACAGGTCAAGGCCAGGCTGCCGGGGTAAAAGTGAAAGAGGGGCTTCTTCTCGATGGGGTTAGAGGATAAAGAGGAGATGTCGCCGTAGATGAGGGTATAGATGGTGCCGCCTTCGTTTCGCCTGGTCTTGCACCAGCCTACTTGCCCGTCGCGGAGGGCGCATCTGCGCTCGCAGACGAGACACCTCGTGCGCTCGTTCAACCTCTCTTGGAGCAAGCCTTCCCGGAGAAAGGGGCTATTGTTCAGGGAAAAAGCCTCTTTGCCCATGCGGGTGGGATTATTCGTAGTGAGATAGCCTCTTAGCACCAACTTATCGGTCAAAACAGAGTCAAAGCGTTGACTCAAAAATTTTAAGGTTCTAACTATTGACTTTTACGAACAGACGTGCTATTATTATAATGAAAGGTTCCTCCCCGATGAAAGTGGCCATGGGCCACTGCCTTAGGGCTAGTCGGGGAGGTCGTTATTTAGTACCAGTTCATCGATCCATGCGCAAAAATAGGGAACTCACTTGCCACCAAATGCTTAATTGAGTTATAGGGGCGAAGTTCATCTCTTTCCCACTTTACATAGATAGCCCAATTGGTATAGTCAACGAATTGAAGATATGGGTGAGACATTGAAGCATGCATGCAAATCTCGTAGGGGACACCCTTCAAGTAGGGTTTAATGTGCGCCTTTATTGCTTTCTTCAGGACTTCTTGCTGGCTTTTTGTTGTGGAGGCTCTATCGGCAAAGATGAAGACCTTCTCAAAGGTTCTGATGTCCCAACCACGAGGATCAAAGAGATACTGAAGCAGATATTTCATCATCATGGGATAGAATTTGTTCAACGGACGAATCGAAGGCGCCGCCTTCCTTTTCTCTACAACTATGCTATCTATCCTGATGTGATCAAGATTAGTAAGAATGGAGAAGACCTCATCCCGCACTGCCTGTCGGTCTTCAGAAGCGTGAAAGTATTCGATATCTGTACCAAAATCGATTAATTTGTGTTTCAAAACATATAGTTCAATGACCCCTGGATTGATGTCCGTTGCTGACAGGCAGGTGAGAACCCAATGAGCAGTCCCTCCTTTGGAAAAGTCGTAATTCCCTCCCTCGTCGACAAAGACATATAAATAAGCCATTTCTCTCTTGCCCTAACTTGACAGCACGGTCACCTTGGCCATACCCTTTTATCCCTTCTTACATTCCAATTAAAGATTCTGCGTTCCCTTGATACCCCAGCAACGCCAATTGCCATAGTATTGCACAATGGACACCTATGATGATTGCTCGTGGGACGGTAGGTATGTCTTAGCCGTCGCTATGGTCAACCCCACATAGAGCCAGAAGAGGGAGACGGAGTGGGGGAAATCGAGGTTGAAGAAGTAGTGGTCGAAGACCCCTCCCACCATGGCCCCTGCTATGGCCGCCAGAAGCCCCAAGAGAATGGCCTCCCCCTCGGGGTCGCTGGCTAAAGCCTTACGGGCCCCCCAACCGTGGAGGAAATAGAGCGCCATTATGAGGAGGAAAGATGATAACCCCACCAGGCCCATATTCTCGGCCATGAGGAGGTAGACGCTGGAGACCCCTATATAGAGGTCGATGGTGGGGGCGCCGCCGAAGCCCACCCCAAACCAGGGGTAGCGGGAGATAAGGGTTAGGGCGTCCTTGTACTCGCCCATGCGCATCTGGGTAGCCAGATCTTGGACTCTAGCCCCTGCGACAAAATGTTGTACGTAGAACCGGGTTTGAGGCAGGATGAGGATGAGGAGGCCCACAACCGCCAAGACGATAAGGAGACGTCGATAACGGAGAGTACCCAGGAAGAGACAGGCCGCAACCAGCCCGGCGAAGGCGCCGCGGGAGAAGGTGAGAAGCAGACAGGAGAGCATCACCGCCAGAATGGGAGCCACGAGGATCTTCTTCAAGATAGGGCGCTCGGTGAATAGTTGGGGAGCGGTGAGAGAGGTGACCAAGATGAGAAGGCCTCCAAGGACATTGGGGTCGATGGAGGTGGAGATGGCCCGCAGGGGGAGGAGAGGGTTGTCCTCAATGAAACGAAGGACTCCCCAGCCCGAGGGGTAATGGAATATCCTAAGGGTAGAAAGGAGCCGGACGGTCAACTCCCGAGGGAGGAAATATAAGAGAACACCAATAGAGGCAGAGGCGAAACCGGCTAATATGAGGGCCAAGACTGTCCATTTAAGCCTCTTCTTTTCGCTGACGCTATTCACCACCACGGTGTAAAGGGCGATAGCCAAGACCACCTCCACGAAATGGCGGACGATATCTTTAGTTAGGCCCGCATGAGCCGTCCCGGCGACGAAGGAGGAGAAAGCCAAGATGATAAATATTAGGATCGGCCCATCGAGAGGGGAACTCAGGAACTCCTCCTGAGTGCGAGTGAGGAGCCTAGCCAGCCAGACGCCGAAGAGAGCCAGAAGGGCTACATCGAGAAAGGTGGGGTAGAAGCCCAGACTGATGGGGATGACCCCGAAGGGGAAGAGAGTAGCCACCCCGATGAGGAAGACGAGCCCCACCTGCACGCTCCTGAGTATAAAAAGCCCCCCCACGAAGCCTACTACCAAGGCTATGGTCATAAAGGGGTGGAGAAATACCAGGGAAAGGCCACCCAGGGTGCCTAATATAAGGGAGATGACTATGAGGCCTAACCGATAAGGCCATCCGCCTTCCCTTACCCTTTGGCGTAAAAAATCAACCGCGGCACTCATCTTAACTGCGGAATATGAGGTAAACTCCCAGACAGACGAAGATCGTTCCCATCACCCTGAGAAGGGAGAAAACCTCTCCCAGAAAGAACCAGGAGGTGAGGACCACAAAGAGGTAGCCTAGGCTGAGCATAGGATAGGCCCAACTCAGATCCACCCGGGAGAGCACCGCTAGCCAGATGAGGGATCCAGAGAAGATGAAGGCGAACCCGGCCAAAATTCTGGGGTTAGAGAAGGCTTGCAGGAGGCCAGATATGAAACCCTTGGGGGTCAAAGAGAGCACCCCCACCTGATTCATCCCCGCTTTGAGAAGGAACTCCCCGGTGACGGAAAGGGAGATAGCGAAAAGGAGGAGAAGAAACGCCTTCCACGGGCCTTCACTCATGGCTAAACTCCTTGATAGACTCGGCTACCATCTCCACCTCCTTTTGGGTGATCTCCGGGTATAGGGGCAAGGAGAGGACTTGACGACAATGCTCCTCCGCCTGGGGGAAAGTTCCTAGGCCATAGCCCAAATCGCTATAAGCCTCCATGAGATGTATGGGAAGCGGGTAATGTATCAGGGTAGTTATCCCTTTCTCTTCGAGGAAGCGCCGTAGTTCATCCCTACGCTCGCTTCTAACCACATAAAGATAGTAGATATGTTCACCGTAAAGTGATTCCTGGGGCCTGACCACCTCCGAACCGCTCAGGAGTTCATCGTAGAGGCTGGCCCACCTCCTTCGGGCCTCGTTCCACTCCTCTAGGTGCTTCAGTTTCGCCCTCAAGATGGCCGCTTGGATTTCATCTAGTCGGGAGTTGAGGCCCTTGATAGAACTGATGTACCTCTTCTCCCACCCGTATTCTCTCAAGAGCCTGACCCTCTCGGCTATCTGGGCCTCATCGGTGACCACCATCCCTCCATCCCCATAGGCTCCTAAGTTCTTGGTAGGGTAGAAACTGAAGCAGCCCACATCCCCTTGGGGCAGTCGTCGCCCTTTGTAGGTCGTGCCGTGGGCTTGGGCCGCATCCTCTACCACCATCAACCCTTGCCCCTCCGCTAGAGAGAAGAGGGGATCGAGGTCCGCTGCCTGGCCGTAGAGATGGACGGGCAAGAGGACTTTGGTGCGAGGGGTGATCCTCTCTTCCACCTGGGAGACATCCATATTGTAGGTCACCGGGTCGATGTCTACAAAGACAGGGGTAGCGCCTGTCAGCTCGATGGCTGCCACCGTGGCCACCGCGGTGTTGGGCACGGTGATCACCTCATCGCCCGGCCCCACCCCACAGGCTAAGAGGGCCAGATGGAGCGCTTCCGTCCCTGAGCCGACCCCTACCCCATAGGCTGCCCCGCAGTAGGTGGCGAACTCCTCCTCGAAGGCTGAAACCTCCTCCCCCAATATGAACCAGCCCCGGTTCAAAACCTGGGCCACGGCCTGGTCGATCTCCTCCTTTATGGAGAGATACTGCCTTCTCAGTTCGCAGAAAGGGATGCTCATTGCCAATAGTGCTCCTTATACCGGCGATAGAACTCTATCGTTTTGCTGAGGCCCTCTCGCAGGGGAACCTTGGGCTCCCAACCCAAGACCGCCTTTATCTTGCTGTAGTCGCCGTAGTAGTCGCCGATATCGATCTTCTTCTTCTCTGGGGGGAAGGGCACCAATTTATAAGAGGCTTGGGGGGAGAGTTCAACTAGGAGTTTGGCTACCTCCAAGAGGCTAAAGGGCTCTCCGCCCAGGTTGAATACCTGGCCGTTGGCCTCCTCGCTGGCCGCAGCCAAAAGGAAAGCGTGGACCACATCGTCGACATAGTTGAGATCGCGCTTCTGAGTCCCCTCTCCATAGATGGAGATCTCCTCTCTGTCGACGGCCAGACGGATAAACCAACCGATGAACCCCTGGCGGTTATGCTTCACCAGTTGACGAGGGCCATAGGTATTGGTGAGCCTCAAGGAGGTGGCCCGGATACCATAGACTTTGTTGTAGAGGATGTGGTACCACTCCCCAGCCATCTTATTGATCCCGTTAACATCGGTGGGGTGGAGGAGGTGTCCTTCATCAACGGGTAGGTAATCTGGGACCCCATAAACCTGGCGGGTGCCAGCGAAAACTATCTTCACCTCAGGGTTATGGTGGCGACAGGCCTCCAGGAGCGATAGTTGGCTGCGACAATTTATCTCCAGATCGGTGTATGGATCCCTCATGCTATCGATATGGCTCACCTGGCCTGCCAGGTTGAAGATGTATTCCTGTCCCCTCACCAGGTAGTCCATGCCATTCCTGTCCCGCACGTCGGCGATATTGATCCGTACCCGATCCTTAATCTCCTCTACGTTGAATAGGTTGCCTCCGTAGTCGGGGATGAGGGAATCGACTATCACTATATCGGCGCCTAGGGAGAGGAGTTTATGAGCCAGGTTGCTCCCTATGAAACCCAGCCCACCGGTGATCATCACCTTCTTGCCAAAGAAACTCTCTTCTAAGTTCACCTCTACTCCCGACCCATGAGCTGAGGCCAGCGCAGCCGCCACCAGAGTTTGAAAAGGTCGGAGAGGGCCCGGAAGATACGACGGAAGTTGAAGAATTGCGACATCCCATAGGCTCGAGGGTAATGACGAACGGGCACCTCAACGATCTTAAACCCCGCATCCTGGATCTTCTTCATCATCTCCACACAGATGACCCCACTATCGTGCTCTAGGTGGACTTTATCGAAGACCGACCTTCGTATTAGGCGGAAATCACAATCCACGTCCCGAAGGCGCAGCCCGAAGGCCAGTTTGGCCAACCAATGGTACATGCGTCCGATGATCATACGATAGAAGGGATCGGAGCGGCTCACTTTGTAGCCGTTCACGACATCGACCTCCTCTCCTATAGCCTCCCAGAGCCTCCGGAGGTCGCGCACATCATATTGGGCATCGCCGTCGGTGTAGAATACGAAATCTTTGGTGGCGCTGGCAAACCCGGTACGTAAGGCCCCACCATACCCCCTGTTCTTTTCGTGGTGGATTACCCTCACCCTCTCGTACCTTTTTTCCAACTCGTCCAAGATCTCCTTGGTGTAATCGCTACTCCCGTCGTTAACTACGATCACCTCGTAATCGGAGGTGAGGGGCTCCAAGACGAGGATAGCCGAGAGCACCATGCTGGCTATGGTCCCCCCATCGTTGTAGGCAGGGAAAAAGACGGAGATCCCCACCTGCCTCCTCACACCCTCAGACATGTCTCTCCTTCAGGTACCAGATGGTACCATATTAGTCCCCCCCAGGCAAGGTTGGCGCATCAGGGAGCCACCTCCACGATCCTCAGGAGTATCCTGTCCCCCACCACCTTCCCTTCTTCTAAGACGGGAAGCCTTTCGCCCGTAGAGAGGAGGTACATACCCACTTCCAAGAGGTATTGGCCCGGAGGAGCGCCTTTCTTCACTAGTAACTCATACTCATCTTTCACTGTCTCCCCTACATCCCAAAAGGATGTAGGGTAACTACCCCCTAGGGGCTCATTATCCTTTTGACCCCAAATCCTCCCCTCCTCATCTATCAGATGAGTAAATACCGTGTAATCTCTCTCTATCTGGGCTAGGGCTCGCCAATAAAGGGTCAATTTTACCCTCTCTCCAACCTCTACCTCTCCCTTTTCTATATCATACCCTACTAGTTCTACTTGGTTCCCTAAATTCACCTCTAAAGGGTGTGAAATCACATACTTTTGGACCTCGCGAGGGACAATCTTCACCCGCCCAATGATCACTCGGTCAACCGCTTGCCCCCCTTCTCCGAAGGCGGCCAAACCTCTCATGGTCTCTCTCTCATAGAGACCCACCTCTATGAAGGCCGCAAAGGGAGGCTCTACCGGCCTCTCAATACCTAGAGGATAGGTGTCTTTTATTATATCCCCCTCCCGCCAAAGGGTGGTCGGAAAGGAGCCGAGGCCAGGATAGGTATCGGTCTGCCCTATCACCTCGTGGTTGGGTCCAAAGAGTTTCAAGTATACAGTGTAATCTCGCTCCATGACCTTTAGGGAGTGCCAATAGAGGGTGATATGCAGGAATTCTCCCGGTCTAATCACCCTCTCCTCGATATCGTAACCTAAGAGCCTGATCTCTCCTTCATAATTGATCTCCGGTTGGTGAGGCATGGAACCGAGATCCCCCTCGGACAACAAGGAGGGCCTGGCATAGGCGGGAGCGATATAACGGAAGGGGCAAGATAGGGCTATAAGGAACATCAAGACGATTGAGGAGCCCAAAAGGTATCGACGGTACCTTTGCTCTACCAGCCGTTCCAAACCCAAAGCCAGAAAGAAGGACAAGGCAGAGATAGCCGGAAAGAGAAGCCTCCCGCTCGAGGCTTTGGTCATCTGGGTCCAGCGCAGCAAACCGATCAGAAGCATTACCACCCAGAGGCCCAGAAGGAGGAGAGAAGGGGCTCGCTCCCAACTTCTTTTCATCAATCCCCTTATCGTCGCGATGATCAGGCCCGCCAATGCCAAGAGCCCTAAGATATCGAAGAAGGCATAAATCCATCTATCAGCTAAAATGTTGAAGCCTCCGAAGACCCCCCAGTATGCCATTCTGAACCCCTGGAACTCGCCTAGGAGTTGGGCCAAACTCGGTTGCTTGAGCCGGGGGCCAGCGATAGCCGCCATTACATTTAACCCCAGAGGGTCTCCGTAAAGGGCACAATTCCTCGCATACCACCAGGAGGCCAATATCAAGATGGGAGCCGATACTAAAAAGCCCCTCTTGAGGAAAGATGACCATGATCTTTGGCGAAAGGCTAGATACCCTAGGGCGAGGAAGGTCAGGGGAACTAAACCAAGGGCGCTGATCTTGGTTATGGCCGCCAGGCCGATGATCGAACCCAAGGCCACGAAGATCCACTTTGAAGGAGGGCCTTTCATTAGGCGAAGGGTGAGCAAAAGGGCAAGAGAGCAGAGGGGTACAACCAGGTTGTCGTTGGAGACCGAGCCGCTTATGAAGATAAACATGGGGTTGAAAGCATTGATAGCCGCTGCACCGATAGCCAGGCTCTGGCGAGAGGGAAAGAGTTCCAAGGAGATAAGGTAAGTTAAAAGCACAGTCGCTGCACTCATCAACACCGAAAGGAAGCGGATGATGTGAACGGCCAATGTCGTTCCTCGATAGGGGAATGATTCTCGTGCGGTGTGGATGATCATGTTCTTATTCCCCTCGGCCAAGGGGACCCCGATCTGGACGTGGGGGTTCCGCCAGATCAACCCCGCCATATCGCTCGTATCTATCCAGGAGGTAGCGAGGGCCGCCACGATGTAATATAGCGGTGGCTGACTTCCCTCCTGTCTCCATGGCCCTTGTACCTCCGGCCTCTGCATAGGAAGGGTACCTGTGGCGGCGATATGTTTAACCACAGGATAGTGCCATACCTCGTCAGAGGCCTCGAAAACGGGGGTCACTAGGCTATAGGTGATTCCCAGCCCGATAAAGGCGAGGAGGATAAGCCCCATAGCCCAATGTGTTCGCCAAAGCGCCCTAACCTTTCTAGCCATTTAGAACCTCTACTCCACTCGCAATCTGGCTAAGGTTATCCGATCCCCTTGAACCCGTTTCCCCTCTATAAAGACTGGCAACCTTTCCCCACTTACCGGGTTGTAGATGCCCGTGGTCAACAGGTACTCCCCGGCAGGGATTTCCCCCATGGCTATCTGGTAGTCGTCTCGAATGACCTCTCCCTCCACCCAACCGGCGGTAGGACGAGAGCCCTCTACCGGGGGGTTATCCTTTTGGAACCAGATCTCCCCCTCTTCACTCAAGAGATAGATGAAGATATGATAGTTGACCTCCATCTCGGTTAAGGAGCGCCAGTAGAGGGTAAGGGCGATGCTCTCGCCTCGCTCAACCCGGCTCTTATCTAGGTCGTAGCCGAGAAACTCAACCTTGCCCCCCAAATCGGCTCGCAGGGGGTGCTGAGCAGAGGGCGGTTGGAAAGTGCGCTCCTGCTCAGCCACGGTTAACGTGGCTAAAGCCACGCCATACCTTTTTATTGGCCACCAGTTGGGACCTAGGGGGAGAAACCTCTCCGTTTTCTCCTCTCGCACTTTTAGAATCAAATGGACTTTCTCGCCCTCAGCGGCCGGGGAGATTAGGAGATCGTACTGACCCCGTACCAGGTAGCCCACCGTCCACTGCCTAGTGGGGTAACCAGCCTTAGATGGATGGTAGGCTCTCTCTCGAAGCACCTCTCCTCTCTTATCCACCATTTGCAACACCACTTCGTAATCCTTGGTCAGGCTAACCATAGCCTGCCAATAGAGTTCCAGGTGCAGGTTCTCTCCGCCGCGCCACTCTTTGGCAGGCAACTCGTACCCCAGAAGTCTCATTTGGCCTCCGAACTCCTCCCGACAGAGATGTTGGAGAGAAAGCGCTTGGAGGCTGGGAATTGGTGAGGGGAAGAGTTGGAACTCTCCTAGGGTTACGGCGGTTCCCGCAGGAACCCCCTTCTCATCTAACACCTCTAGCTCCTGCCCATCTCGGCGGGAATATACCCTCAGGGATAGTCGGTAAAGCCCAGGGGGCGTAGTAGGAGGAAGGAGGATTATGACGGGCTGGGCTATCACCTTGTGGGGTTCCCAATGGGAAGTGGGATAGAGGTCGTTAAAGGGGATGACATCGTTCTGAACCCATAGTTGTCCCTCCTCGTCCATAAGCCGGAAAGAGAAAGCATATTCTTCCGTTAGCACCTCTTTGACCTTCCAAAGAAGGGTCAAATACACTTTATCGCCAACCTCTGGCCATTCCCTCTCATAGCCGAGGAGGAGCAACCTTTCGCCCAGGTTGGCTCCTACCTCCTCACCCATGGGAGGCGGGCTCTCCAGGATAGGGGAGTTAGGGAGGTAGTAGGCCACTGCGAGTAAGGTAGTGGTAGCGGGGAATAGCCTATCATCCGCCTTGAAGAGGTGTTCCTCAAACCACTTTTTCACCAAACCAGAGCGGTCCCGTAGAGGCTCCCCAGGGCCGACCAGCCATATCCCCTTATAGGCTTCGGATAGGCGCTCCATCTCTTTCACTGTAGCAGGGCTGAACTTTTCCGGATATTTGGGTAGAGCGGTCCAGTCGAGATCGCTCCGGGTGTAATATTCCCATAGATGAGAGATGACTGCATCGTTGAAGACCACCAGATCCTCGGGCCTGGAATATTCCTCTATATATCGCACCATAGAGCGAAAATCATCCTTCATATACCTCTCATCGAAATAGTAGTTATAGGTGGAATAGGATAGGCCTCCCAGAAGAAGGATAGCCACGGGGGGCAAAAGCGGCAAGGCTCTCCTCCTGAGGGAATCCAAGCCTACTCCCAGGGCCAGGTAGTAGGCCGGCGAGGTGATGATGAGATGGCGCACCCCCTGATACATGGGTTTAATGTGGGAAAGGGTGTAGAGGGTCAAGATGGGGACAAAAAGATAGCCTAAGAGGAGGAGGGATTTTCTCAGCCTGGCCTGGGAACCTCCCTGGTCGAGCGTGGAGCAGCCCAAAAGGAAGAGGGCCAAGAAGAAGAGATCTAGCCACAAAACCTCTTTCATACGTACGGATATGCCCAGACTAAAAGAGTTCCAAAGGTCTCGTAAGATAATGAAAAGGGGGACAAACCTATAGCCTCTCTCCACGCTGGCCGTAAGTAGCCGGCGTATAGTGAAGGGGGATAAAGGGAGAGCCATCAGCAGAACCAGGGCAAACAAGCAAAGGAGCGTCCACTGGCGGCGTAACAGGCCTACAGCTAACAGGATCAGAGCCTCGAAGAAGAGGAGGAAAAAACCGGTGTAATGGGTGTATACCATAGCCCCCGCCACTAGGACGTAAAAGCCTAACCAGCGCCAGTTGATCTCTGGACTATCCTCGCCCATCCCAAGAGCCCGCAACATGGTGTAAAGAGAGAGGAGCCCTAAAAAGACCAATAAACTGTACATGCGGAGTTCCTGGGCATACCAGAGGTAGAGGGGTGAAAGGGCGGCCAAGGAGGAGGCCCAGATCCCTGCGGCTCGACCGAAGAGCGTTTTCCCTGTTAAGTAGGTCAAGGGCACCAGGAGAACGCTGAAGAAGAGGGAAAGGAAGCGCCCACTGAACTCGCTTCGACCAGCGAGCCGGAAAACCAAATGTAAAAGGATAAAATATAGGGGTGGCTGGGTGTCCTGTGTAGGATAACCTTGGATGAAGATGGTGTTAGAGAGGATGAAAGGAAGGCTTTGGCTGGCTCGGTAGGCGCTGAGTCCCTCGTCTTGCCATAGGTTTTTGGCCTCCAGCCGATAAAGGCGCAAGCCAAAGGCCAAGAGGATGAGCACCCCCATGATGAGGAAAACTTCCAACCCTCTTCTATACTTCAATGCCACTCTCCAGAGAGAAAATGGTACCTCCACTTTAACATGGCCAGCGCGAAGCGCAAATGGGACCTATGGAGTAACCTCAACCGCCCCAAGAGGAGCCGGTCGCCCGGAAGCCTCTCTCCGTCCCTCCCGTAGAGCGCTACCCTCGGCTTTCCTTTGTCCCCGTTTGCCATACCGATATCTTCTCGATTCGCCAACCTTTGACTTTAACCCTCTATCTAGGTTGATCGCTTTCCCTCATCCCTTTATAACCCTCCACAGCGTAGAGGAGCCCTCCTATCAGACCGGTGACCACACTTATACCATAAGTGCAAAGAGACATAGCCAAGGCTAGGGAAGGAGGGACTCCCGCCTGGGTGAAAAGGTAAACATACGCTCCCTCTCTCACCCCCAATCCGCTGAAGGAGATGGGCAGGATGAGGAGGAAGGAGATGAGAGGTATGAAAAGTAGAAAATAGACAGGGGGGATTTTCACCCCTAAGGATAGGGCTACTAGATAGTTTATGATCATGATGAGGATATTGAAAGCCAAAGAGATAGCCAAGGCTGTAGCGAAGGGGCCTAGAGTGTAGGCTTGTGCTGACTCATATAGTTCTCGCACCCTTCCCCTCCGGGCCAGGGAAGGAAGAAAGGGTAACCCTTTTAACCTTTGCCAGATGGCCCGTTGAAAGAAAGCCCAGGTGATGAACAGGCTTCCCAAAAAGACAAAAATGATGGCTGCTCTCACCTCTGGAGCAACTAATTGGTAACTGAAGGCCAAGGCCAACGAGGCCATAGCGAAGAGGACAAGAAGGCCGGTGAACCTATCCACCACCACCGTAGTAATGGAGATAGCCGGACGCTTACTATACTGCGCGAACTCATAGACCCTCACCGCGTCTCCACCGAAGCCAGTAGGAAGCACCTGGTTGAAGAAGGAGCCGATGAGGTAGAGAGATACCAACTTGGGCAAGGGGGTCTCTACCTTCTGGGCTCGAAGCAGGAGCTGCCACCGATAGGATTTCAGCACTAGGCCCACAAGGTAGATGGCCAGGGCGGCCCAAAAGTAGCGCAGGTCCATGCTTTCCAGGGTCTCCCGCGTTTCCCTTACCCCTACCTTGGTGAGAAGGAAAGCCAAAAGACCCAAACTGACCAATATCCTCAGGAGGCTGAAGAAAAATCGACGCATCTACCGCTGCACCTCGACCGGGGTCAGAGGTATCCGATTATCGGGCAGCCGCTTTCCCCCTGCATCGAAGGCGGCAAGCCTCTCCCCGGAAATCAGATCGTACATGCCGATCTCAATGGTGTACTCCCCAGGGGGAGTATCCCCTCGCAACGGTATATCGTAGTCGTCCACTACGATCTCGCCTACCAACCAGCCCGAGGTGGGTCGCATCCCCCCTGCGGGGAAGTTATCTTTCTGCCCCCAGATCCGCCCCTCTTCATCTATAAGATGAGTAAAGACGGTGTAATCCTTTTCTATTTTGGCTAGGGCCTGCCAATAGAGGGTCAGATGTAGGGTTCCACCCGAATGAAGAGTGTCAGGAGTGAGGCCGTACCCCAAAAGCCTGACCTTATGAGCCAGGTCGGCCTGAAGGGGGTGAGGGATAGAAGGGGGCTTAAACGACCTCCCGGGGGCAATTGTTTGGCCGTCTCGGACCTCCAACAATTGGAGGGCTGTTTCCTCATCGAAAGGGGAGACCACCAGGGTGGAGGTCACCACCTCCAAAGGCAATCTATCTTCGACCATCCCCCAATCCTCTCCTCCTATCACCCCTAGCCCCACAGAAAAATCATCTCCCACATCCCAAGGGAGGGTCTCCATCTTCACTATCTCGCCTACCTTCCATCTGCTAGTAGGATACCAGAGGGCGGCGGTCATCGGCCTAAGGGTAGTATCCTCGATGATCCGCCCTTCTTCATCGTAGAAGAAGGGGTATATCCGGTAATCTCGCTCCAAGGGGAGAAGGGGCTGCCAATATAGGGCTAGGCTACTCATACCCTCATTTTGGTTTAGGTCAAAGCCCAGAAAGCGGAGGAGGCCTCCAAAATCTACGGCCATCTGGTATTCGATCTGGGGCTCTTTCGCCCTGGCGAAGTCGTAGAACCCCTCTGGCAACTCCCGGGAGTGGGAAAGGCCTCGTTGTAGGAGGATATACCCATCCTTGGCGGCCAGGATGCCGAACCCCTCCTCGCTTATAAGGGTATCGAAGAGCCTCTTTTGGTCGTTGGGATGGATGGGCCAAGAGTCGACGCTCACATCGAAGAAGACGTACTCGGCGTCCTCAACCGTGGGGAAAAGGTATATCCTCTCCCTTTGGCTTATATGAGGAGCCAGCCTCGATTGGGCGGAGACGGTCGCCCCCTCAGGTATCAGGGTAATTAGTTCGTTAGCCAGACGGTCGTGCATCGTTACTCGGAAGGTGGGGAATCGGATAGACAAGGGGGTGAAGCCGTGATACCGGTGATAGGATAAACTGGAAAGCAAAAGTATGATCGCAAACCAAGTAAGGAGATGATCACGGGCCACCTTTGACTTCTCAGAGAGCCGCCTGGTAAGGAACTCGGTCCCATAGACAGCGGAGATTATGACGAAGGGGACAAGGGGGCTGCCATACTGAAACCTCTCCAGTTCGTTCATGGGAGGGTATGTGCTAAGAAGGTTAATGGCCAGGGAAGGGGTGGCTAGGAGCAACGTTTGGGGGCTAAATAGCGAAGTAAAGGCTACTGGAGCGAGCAACTTACCTAAGTAAAGGAGCTTCTCTCCCAGATTCTGCCATATGAGCCACGGCTTGAGAAGAACGGCTCCCATTATCTCCAAAGGGTTATCGCCAAGGTAGGCGTAGAAGGATAGATAAGGAGATCCTTCTCCCTGGCTGAAGTGGGGGATAACGATGAAAAAGGCCACAAAGAACCAAAAAGCAGCCATGGCCATCGTCGCCACCCCTAACTTTAAGTTGCGTTGGGCCAAAAGGAGATAAAGCCCCATCATAAATACAAGAAGTGGCATCTCCTCCTGGCAACTCATCAGCAGTAACGAAAGGAGGAAAAACCAAGGATAGCGCCTCTTTTGCAGAAAATAGAAGGTGAAAAGGATGAGGCTAGCGGAAAGGGTTGCAGGGTGAAAATCGAAGATATTCGCCGCTTCCAAGGCTGGAAAGAGGAGGTAGATGATGGGGAATACCAAGGCGACGAGATGACCTCCCAGCCGCTCCCTGGCCAGCCAGAAGGCCGGTAACGCGCCTAGAGCGATAACCACGCTTTGCAGGATCAGCAAAGTCTCAGGGCCGCTGTGCAGGAAGTACAAAAGCGAGATGAGGATTAGGATCGGTTGGACATGTTGAGCCAATAGATTCTCCGCCCCCTGGGTAACGTTGGATGTGGCTAAGATCCGTGCGTGATGGGTATTCCATACCGCCTGATCAAATATCGTCAAGTCGAAGTAACTGCTTTCGAAGGCCTGATGTCGACGGATGGTGAGAGCGCTAAAGGTGAGGGCGTATAAGGCCATGGCCGCAATTAAGAAGCCCATCGTGAGTTTGGAACGATCCCAATATTGAGTTCGATTCTTCGAGGCCATCGTTACCCGCCTATTTATCCCCTTTTCACCTGTCGCCCATCTAAACTATCTCTTCACCACTACCTTGCTCAAGAAAACTGTATCCCCTTTGGGCTGGCCTTCTTCATCGAGCAGGGGCAAACGTTCTCCCGTCGAGAGCAGGTACATCCCCCCAACGACCATGTATTCGTCCTCCGGTGTCTGGGGAGGGATGGTTAAAAGATGCTCGTCGAGAACCACCTCCCCCTCGTCCCAAAAAGAAGTGGGGTAGAAGCCACCCCAGGGTTGACTGTCTGTCTGGCCCCAGATCTTGCCGCTTTCATCTATAAGATGAAGGAAGACGGTGTAATCTCTCTCCATAGGAGCCAAGGCTTGCCAATAGAGGGTGAAAGATATAGCCTCTCCCGGGGCAGCCGACAAGACGACCTTCTCCTGCTCACCTGCCACCGAGCCTGGAGCATCCGTGTCATATCCCACCAGCCTTACCCAGCCGGCCAAATTAGCCCCTATGGAGAATGTGGGTAAGGAGGGTTTTTCCGCCTCTGTCACGACCTTCACATAGTCGAGAACGACCTTGTCATCTATTATCTTCCCCTCTTGATCTATCACCGTTAAGCGCTCGCCACTCTCAGATAGATAGAGCCCGATCTCCATTAGATATCTACCCGGGGCGAGGTCTGGGGATAACCTTAGAAGATGTTGATCGGGGATGAGTTCCCCCTCCTGCCAATAGATGGTAGGATAGAGTCCCCTCATCGGCTTCGCATCATCTTGGGCTATGATCTTACTTTCCCTATCTAGAAGGTGCACAAAGATTACATGTTCCTCTTTAAGGCGAACTAGAGGTCGCCAATAGAGGGTTACGCGCAGTTCATCCCCTGGCTTCAACACCGCGGTATCGAGATTATACCCTGAGAGGAGGATCTCGTGGCTAAAATTGACTTGTAGAGGTTCTATCGCCCCGGGTTGAGAGGCTACTTGACACTCTTGACAAAAGAGAACTCGGACTCCTCGTGCCTGATATACCGTCTCCATCCTCTCAGCAAGATGGCGCAAGAAATCGATATCGTAGTGAGTGGCTAGGCGCCACCCGTCAACGACGAACCAGGCCCGGGGGTTATCGTTCAACACCTCTTCTAGCAAGGACGGCGAATTCAATAACTGGGCCCCCGTGTACCGGTCGATTAAGATCCCATCTCTCTCGAAGACGTATTCTTCGTAGTCTAACTGAGTAGCGTAATAGTCGCATCGCTCCAGATAGAGATCGCAAGCATAAGGGGCTATCGTCAGCACCACATCCCCCTCCTGCCAATGTCCTCTTACGTAGTCGAAAGCCAAATCATATCCCCACACCTGTGTTCTAGTCACCCCATAGGCGGAGGGAAAAGAAAAGAGCATCAAGAGAATTGCCAGGGAATAGGTCGAGGTTACCACCGCCTTCTTTTGGAATGGGGGAGAGGTCTTTAATTTCTGGCTTATGTAGACTACGAGGGTTATCGCCACCTGCGAGGCTATCAAATAGAAGATAGGTAGCATGATAAAGAGGTATCGAGGGTTTCGCCAAGTCTGCCCCACTAAAAGTATCATCTCCAAGAAAGTTGTGCCAAAGATGGTATATAGAAACGCTAAGGCTCTTAGATCCCTCAGGAAACCTTCCTCAACGCCCTTTCTCCCTCCTCTATCTAGGGCGAAAAGGAGCAAAAAGATGAGACCCAAAAGGCCCAAGAGGGTTATAGGGAAGCGTTCTAAGGAGAGGAAGAATGGGCCGAAGGGTTTAACATTCCCTATCAAGTTGAGAGAGGGCTCTAGAAAGGGCCGAACTTGGCCTATCGCTTCCAGTTGCCCTGGCTGTCCCAATTTCTTCAATGCGAAGGGTATAAGTGTCGCTACGCCAGCCAGAGAGAATTCTAAGAGGAGACCACTCCTTAGAAACCAAGAGCCTCTTCGTAGGAGAAAGACTCCCAGGAGGAGGGGGAAGAAGATAATAACCGTCAGGGAATGGGTTAAGATGGCACAAAGGTAGCAGAAAAGGAATAGATGGCGGGAACGAGCATCGTCGTCCTGAATAGTTCGATATAGGAAGTAGACACAGAGAAGAGCCCAAATCTGCAGTAAGGGATACATCCGGGCTCGCCCTCCCCACATAATGGCCTCGCTACTGAGGCTCAGAAGTGCGGCCGCGATGAGGCCCACATTCCGAGAGAAAAGCCTCTTCCCGACAAAATAGAGTAGGGGGATAGTGAGAACGCTTAGGAGCAGGCTAAACGTCCTGGCCACCCTGATGCTGAAGCCAAATAGGTAAAGGGTTAGCGCCTCCAGATAGGAGAAGAGCAAACCTTGATCATAAAACATGCCTGACGGCAGTCGAGGAAGGCCTCCCTGGAGAATGCCCCTCACAGCCAACAGGGTGACGAATTCGTCCTCTTGAAGGCTAATATTATGGGCATAGGCGAGTCGAAGATAGAGCCCTAGAAGGGTGAGGAAGAGGATCAAAAGTATGAAGAGCCTTTGCTCCCCCTTTTTCCTCGTCGGAGAATCTAAGGAGGCTTTGACTACATTTTCCATCTGGTCTATGCCCTATTGTTGAACTTCCCCCGGCAACCGGATGGTGTCGAGGAATAGATAATCCCCTACTACTCTCCCGTTTTCATCCAGGATCGGCAGCCTCTCCATCGTGGAGAGGAGGTACATACCTACCAGCAACTGGTACTCTCCTAGCGGCGCATCGGGCTTTACCAAGACAGAATGCTCATCGACCACTATATCTCCCACGTCCCAGTGAGAGGTAGGGTAGAAGCCATGTAGAGGCTGGCTATCCTCTTGACCCCAAATCTGCCCCTCAGCCCCCACGAGGTGGATGAAGATGGTGTAATCCTCATCGATTACCCTTTCCCCCCTCCAATATAGGGTGAGGGGAAATGCCTCGCCGGGAAGCACCTCTGACCGGGGCAGGTCATAGCCTAGCAATCTGATCTTCCCTCCCAGGTTCGCTTCCAAGGGCTGGCTCGGCTCAAGCGTCACCTCCCCTTTTCCAACAACAGTTATATAGTCCAGCACCAAGGTATCGCCAACCGGGGTCAGGCTCTCGTCTAGAAGGGGAAGGGGATCTAAGGTCACCGGATGATAGAGGAGCATCTCCAGCCTATATAAACCTGGAGGGGCATCTGTAGGGATGGCTAGGTAATGATCATCTAGCACCGTTTGACCCACCGGCCAGATTTTGGGGTGGTAGAGTCCCTCCAGAGGCTGCTCGTCGACCTGGGCCAGGCTTCGGCCATCGATGCCCACCAAACGCAGGGAGAGGGGATAATAAGATTCAGGGTCTATGGCCTGCCAAAGCAGGCGCACCCTCAATCTCTCCCCCTCTTCCACCTCATCAGCGGAGAGTCCATAACCCTGCAAGACGATCTGGCCATCAAAGTTCGCTTCTTTTACCCCTTCGACCTGGAAGGCGACAGGCCCCTTGTACCCTGTGGACAAGAAGACCATAGCCCCTCGTTCCCGATAGACCAACTCCATCTGTTCTAGGACGAGCGTCACGAACTCAACGGTATAGCGCAACTGAAGGCGCGTTCTATCGACCACAAACCACACCCTTTGATTCGTGCGCAGGACCTCCTCCAATTGTTCCACCGACGTTAGGAGGGGTATCTCCACCCAACCATCGATCAATTTCCCCTCTCTGTCCCATACATACCCTTCGAACCCCCTCTCCATGGGCAAGAAATCGCATCGACCTAAATGAATGATGCTAGCGATAGGAAGCGGCGTCATGATTAGATCTCCCTCTTCTACATTCTCCTGCACGTAAAGAAAGGCCTTGTCATAGCCCTCCTCCTGGCTGAAAGCCGCTTCCAGCGACAGGGGCGAAAGGAGAAAGGAGAGGATGATGACCGCTAGGCAAGTGAGTAGAAGGCGCGCTTGCCTCCTCGCCCTCATGACCATCTCTGATAAAGCATCGAAAGAGCCCCCAGCGATGAGGAAAAAGAGGGGAAGCGTTAAGAAGAGATAGCGCGGATGACGCCAACTCTCTCCCACGATAAAGAATATCTCCACCACCACCAGCCCGAAAAGGAGATAGAGGTAAGGGAGAGCCGTATCTTTGACTTGCACTTCCTTAGGGATAGAAACGCGCCGCCAGATACGCCACGCTATATAAAATATCCCCAAGAGGAGGAGCAAGGTCGCGGGGAGGCGGTCGGCCTGGACGAAGAAAGGGGCAACCGCTTTGAGGGTATCCGCTAGATCAAATGATGGTTGGATGAAAGGGCGGACTCGATCGCCTCTAACTAACTGACCAGGTAAACTTTGCTTGTTGAAGAGAACCAACCTGCCCGCTATAACGAAAGCACCCACGATAAGGTCCAGGACCACCCCCCTCCTTGTGAAGAAGTGAACCCCCCGTTTCAACAGAGCAGCAACCAGAAAAGCGGGTATTAGAACCAGCGCCTCTTCATGGGAAAAGAGAGCGAGAAGGAAAGCGCAAAGGAAGAGCCCCCGTTTTCGCGCATCATCTTTGCTAATGACTCCCTCGAAGAAGAAGAGCGCACTCAGGACAACAAATAAGAGAAGTAGGCTATACATTCTAGCCCGGCCACCCCAGATGATGACCTCTGGAGAGAGGGCGAGTAGGGCAGCGGCGATTAGCCCTGCTCTTTGGGAGAAGAGTCTGTGACCGAGGAAGAAGATCAAAGGGATGGTGAGCGTGCTGGCTACGACACTGGGCAGCCTAGCCGAGACGCCGCTTGAGCCCATCAAATAGATGGATAAAGCATCCAAGTAAGAAAATAGCAAGCCCCGGCTATATATCACCCCTGAAGGAAATCTTGGATAACCATGGGCGATGATCTTTTGAGCGGCGAAGATAGTGGTATACTCATCTACGTAGAGGTTAGCCTCGAGCATATATTCGGCTCGCAAGAAGAAGCCGAAGGCGATCAATGTGAGAAGCAGCAAGGTGGAGATAACCTTCTCCCCTCCAACTTTCCCTTCATCGCCGAGATAGATATACCTTTTCACTTTTGCCGATCACCCTTTGGTCTGGAAGACGAAGACCCCTTCATCTTGAAAAACTATCATCATCTCCTCTTCCACCAACTCCTTGAAATCCCCTTTGTAACGGGTCTGGAACCGCTCTCCGTCAACTACAAACCAAACTCGCGATCCTCCCTCAAGCGCCTCACCTAACGCCTCAACCGAATCCAAAAGAGGACTCCCCACCCAGCGATCTATCCAGATGCCTCCTCTCTCCCTCATAACATAAATCTCATACCCTTGCTGTATGGCAAAGAAATCGCACCGGGGGAGATAGACCCCGCATGCAGCAGGAGCAACGGTCATCACCGTATCATCCTTTTGCCACCTCTCCCTCACATAGTGAAAAGCCTGCTCATACCCCAACTCTTGTTGCCTACTGGCCGCAATGGCACCAGGAACCGAGAAGAGGAGAAGCACGGCTAAGGCTATAGCGGTGAGGAGAGAATAGGGGGCTCCAACACCTATCTTGCCCCACGCCCTCTCCCCCTGAGAGAGGAGAGCCTCTAAAGAGATGGCTGAGCAGAGGAAGAAGATGGGCAAAAGGAGAAAGATATAACGGGGGTGCTGCCAGGATTGGCCAATGAGCGTAGCCATCTCTGCCAAAGCCAGGCCCAAGATTAGGTAGAGGAACCCTAAATTGACCCTCCCCTCACGCCTCCTCTCTAGGAGCAAAAAGCCTAGACCTCCCAAAGCCAGGATGGTAGGGATGATGCGCCCGCGGGAGAGGAAGAAGGAAGCCAGGGGGCGCAACCCCTTCACCAGATCCCAGGAGGGGGCGAAGAGGGGACGAGAACGATAGATGGTTTCAAACCGCTCCCCCATCCCTATAGCCATCCATTCCTGCAGGAGGAGGAGAGCCACCACCCCAAGGCCACAGGAGAGGAAAGCCACACCCACCTCCCATCGCAAAGCCCGTCGGGAGCCCATAAGGAGAGGCAAGCCGAGGAAAAGAGGGAAGAGGAGGAAAACGCTCTCCGCATGGGTGAAGAGGGCCGCCAGGAAGGCTAAAGAGCCTACCCAGAGGTAAGGAAATCTCTCCTCTCTCGTCCCCGCTTCGTAGAAGAGGAGCACCGCCAAAAGGGCCAATGGCTGCTCCAGGGCGTAGGGCCTGGCCCGCCCCGACCAGATGATCGCCTCCCCATCCAGGGTCAAGAGGAGGGCCGCTATCAGGCCGGCTCGGGGTGTGGATATTCGCCTGCCAGCCAGATAGACCAGGGAGACCATCAGAACCCCCAACAGGAGGTCGGGCAACCTGGCCATCCAGGTATCAAGGCCGAAGAGGTAAACGAAAGGGGCCTCTAGATAGGAAGAGAGGAGCCCATGGCCGTAAAAAAGCCCCGAGGGCAGGATGGGGACTCCCCTCTCCACTATCCCCTTGGCCGCCAGAAGGGTGGCGAACTCATCCACGAAGGGGCCAGAGTGCAGTAGATAGGAGAGGCGAAAATAGGAACCCGAGAGAAGGACGAGAAGCAAGATGGGTCTTGAAACGGCTAATGGACTAAAGAACCTTCTCATCATCTTACACGGTCGCCATCGAACGATGGCATGGAGAACATCGAGCCTCCTGAAGGCGCTATCTTTTCCGCTACCACCGTGATACGGCTGCCCTGGCCCAAAACACCCAAGAAGAGGGTTAAGGGCGTGAAGAGGAAGAGACAAAGGGGGTTTTCTATCCTCAACCGTTTAGACAGAAATGCAGGCGTCCCTTTCTCTTGGAGGGCATAGCGCAAGCTTCCAATCCAGATATTGGGGGTATAACTATGACCGATACGACGGACCTGAAATCGGTGCTTGGTCAGCAAGTTGAAGAGGCTCTTTTTTGTGAAGTGATAGAGATGGCGCGGTAGGTCGAGATCGTACCAGAACCGGCCCAGGAGTTTGGCCTCCCAGGAGCCTATGTCTGGGAGGGTCAAGAGGCAGAGCCCACCATCGACTAAGAGACGACGAACTTCCTCTAGGGCCTGAGAGGGGCTGGGCAGGTGCTCCAAAACATGTCGTAGGATGACCAAGTCGAAGGCCTCGTCGGCCAACCCCGCCTCCTCCAGGGTTCCGGCGACTACCTCCAAACCCCGCTCTTTCGCTACCTGGGCCGCATAAGGGCTTGGCTCCAACCCCATAACCGACCATCCCCCCACCCCTTGCAAGGCGGCCAGATACTCCCCTGTCCCACACCCTACCTCCAATACCCTCCCCACCTCCCCTATCAGTTCCCTCATCTTCTTTACTTCCCTTTCCATTGAGGTTCGCCGTAGAAAGGCTGCCAGCCCTCCCTGGCTAAAGGCAAAGGCTGAGTATTGGGAGGGGTAATAGCGGGAGATCTCCTCTCGGGTGGGACGAGGGTTAGTATAGATCAGCCCGCAATTTCGACAGCGAACGACCCCGAACTCCTCCTCTCCGCCCAATAGACGCTCCTTGCCGGTTAGGAGACGCTCCACATTATCCAGCCCGCAGAGGTCACACTTTACCCACTCCATCAGGCAACCAGAGCCCTATAACATTCCATCAACTTGCGCGCCGTATTATCCCAGGAGAACCGCTCCACGGCCCTTTCTCTCAAACGTGCACCTAACTCCTTGGCCCAAGTCTCGTCGTTCAGGGCCTTCAACAACGCTTTGGCCAAAGAGGCTGGGCGATCCAGCCTGGCGTACACTCCCCATTCGCCCAAAATCTCTCGGTTGACCGGGGTATCAAAGGCTACCGTCGGCAAACCGCTGGCCATGTAGTTGCAAAGTTTGCCGTTCGACTCCGTCTCCGCCAATTTAGGGGAGACAGCCACATCCCCTAGGGCCAGATACCGAGGGGCCAGGCGATAGTCGATCCTTCCCGTGAAGGTCACGTTCTCAGCGATCCCCAGATCCTCAGCCCTCTTCCTATACCGTTCTACGTTGGGGTAACCCATGATCAAAAAATGAGCCTTCCGAAACCCTTCCAGCACTAGAGGGATGGTCTCCAAGAGACAATCCAGCCCTTGATACTTGGTCAAGAGCCCTAGATATGCCACCACCTTTCTACCTTTCGGTATTTTGAGGGGGAGATCATCGTAGGGCAGGCCAGGCCGGAACTCCTCGGTGTTTACCCCATCTAAGGCCACTACCACCTCTTTGACCCCGAACTTCTCCCGCAACTCATCTGCCACTCGGCTGGAGGAGGTAACCGCTACATCGGGCAATTTATCGATGAGACACTCGCCACCATGCAATAGGGAAAAGAGAAAAGGGTTGCCTCCTAGGAAGCCGTGGCCCTTCAACTCGCCGGTGAGGCTTCCTTGGAAGTCGCCTATCACTGGCAACTTCAAAAGCCGCCCCACTAGATAACCCACCGCTACACCCTCGTGGAGATGGGCGTGGATCAGGTGGGGCTTGAACCGTCGGGCTACGGATAGGGATTTGAATAGGAGGAGAAGATCGAGGTAAAGTTTATGAAGGGAGGGACCTGCTTCTAATTTTCTATACCAGGGCACATTTATGGTACGATGGATCTCTAGGTCCGGGAGATCGCGACCTAGATGATAGGTGCAAATAGCCACCTCGTTTCCCAGTGCTTGGAGGGCCCTCGTCTCCTCAAAGATGCGCACATGGCAGCCACGATCGGCGAAGAAAGGTGTGGGGGCGATCATCAGGATCCGGTACATCACTCCTCATCCAATATCTCGCGCACGGCGTAGATCGGCTTCCCTTGGGATTCGTGATAGGTACGCACTACCAACTCCCCCAAGAGCCCCATGGTCACCAGTTGCACCCCCACCATGGTCAAAAGGATGGCCAAAAGCACGAGAGGCCTATCGGCTATGGGTTGTTGCAGTATGAGCCTCACGAAACCCAGGTAGGCCAAAAGCAGACCCCCGATCCCAAAGAAGAGGAGCCCCAAAAGCCCAAAGATCTGAATCGGTCGGGTAGAGTAACTCAGAAGAAACCTCACCGTCAAAAGGTCTAGGAGCACCCTAATGGTGCGCGAGAGGCCATACTTAGTCTGCCCGAACTTTCGAGGGCGATGGTTCACCGGCACCTCCGTCACCTGTACCCCCATCCAGGAAGCGAGCGCGGGGATGAAACGGTGGAGTTCGCCATAAAGCCTGATGTTCTTCACCACTTCGCGGCGATAAGCCTTTAGAGAACAGCCGTAGTCATGGAGCCTGACGCCGGTGATCTCGGAGATGAGCCAATTGGCGACCAGGGAGGGGAAGCGGCGGGTCAAGAAGGGGTCGCGACGCTCTACCCGCCAGCCGCTCACCACATCGTACCCCTCCTCAAGTTTTGCCAGGAGCCGCGGGATATCTGCGGGGTCGTTTTGTAGGTCGGCATCTAAGGTGACAATCATCTCCCCCCGGGCTACATCGAACCCCGCAGCGAAGGCCGCCGTTTGACCGAAGTTGCGCCTAAACCGGATCACCCTCAGCCGGGGGTCTTCCTCATGAACTCTCTTGAGAACGGCGAAACTATCATCGTTACTGCCGTCGTCGATGGCCAGGATCTCGTATTCCACCCCCAAGCCCTCTAGAGCCCCTCTTATCTCCCGGTAGAGGGGCTGAATATTCCCTTCCTCGTTGAACACAGGGATGATAACTGAGAGTTGGATCTCCTTCATCGGCGACCTCAGATAGTGAGAAGATAAATCGATTATATCACCCTCATCCATCCCCTGCAACCGGGAAGAGCATGTTGTAACCCTTTAAGGCTCCGGCAAAGCAACAGGTTCACCCTGCCATTATCCCACTTTCAGATGGCGAGTGAACCTGTTCGAGTTGTAAAACCAAAGGGATTTAGAGGGGCTCTACTGATACGTCATCAAAGCGGGCGTCGCTCGCCTTGTAGACGAAAAGACCAACTGTCCCCTGAAGGAACGTGGTGCCTACGGTATCGTTATATTCAATTTTCAAAACGTCATTCACATAGCACTTTATCAGAGACCCCTGCACCTCAACCTTAAGGTTGTACCAAACGCCTCGCGACAAAGAGTGACTAACCTCTGTTAGTAGTATCGGGTTGTTAAAGTGATAGATAAGCGTAGGTACACAGGTGTCACCACACTCTGCCTCAGTCCGCAACTGATAAAGCATTAGACGACTGCTGCTCATGAGGAAGTAGTAACCCGTGAGTTTACGGCCATTCCCTCCCCCCTCGTCTACAAAGGTTCCTCGAAACCAAAGGCCTATCTGCATTCCCGATACCAGGTTAACCTTGGCCTGCAGTCGATAATCGGTCCACTCTTGACCTTCCCCTTGGAGGTACATGCTTAAGGCATCGTGTGCTTCGGTGCCTCCCAGGCACATGTTGTGTCGGTATCCGCCACCTTGATATCCGCCCGTGGCATCCCAGAACCATTGCTGCGGTTTGAGCCGCCAATAGTTTAGGAAAGGCGTCCAGTTGTTGGCGTTGGTGTCGAAATGATCTTCCAGTAAGGGAGGCGGATACCTCTTCATCACCAAAGGCAAGAAGATATTGTTGGTCCCCAGTGCCAGACCACTACCGCCCCCTCCCCAAAGAAGCAAGACGATTAGGGCGATACTTCCTAGAGCCACTGCTAGCCCTGGTATCCCTCTGCTTAACACCCGTTTCCCCATTTGAATCTCCTCTCCTTTATCTAGGCTGATTCTCCCCTTGGGGTATAACCGTCGATCGACAGCCAGTGGCGGCCATTATACCATCGGGAGAAGAGGGTGTCAAAAAAAGGCCTAGGCAAACCGATCTCTCTAACCCCGCTGGCCCACGATGGCGGCCGGCACTCCCCGGGCGATGGCGTAACTGGGTATATCTTTGGTCACTACCGCGCCGGCCGCCACCACCGCGCCCCTCCCTATCGTGACCCCTCCTAAGACGATGGTCGAGGCCCCCAGCCATACATCCTCCCCGATCTCGATCCTCTCCTCTACCCCCCCTTGGAGGCGGATGGGGGTATGGGGGTCGGAGAAGACGTGGCTTCCACAGATGAGTTGGACGTCGTTAGCGATGAGGGTGTCTTTGCCGATGGTGATACCAGCGTGGCCGTAGAGGAGGGCCCTAGGGCCCAGATAGGCGTGTTCGCCCACCACCACCTCATACCCCTCTCCGGCTACGATGATACAATCTCGGGAGACCCAAACCTCGTCTTGCAACTCTATCCGACCTTCCAACGAGGAGGCGTCCAAGAGGCTATTCTCCCCGATGAAGACGTGATCCCCCAGGAAGACCCTCCGAGGGACGAAAAAGCGGACGTTCTGTTCTATGAGGCAGGTCCTCCCAACGCTCCCCAAGACGAGCCTATAGATTAAACTCCGCAGGTACGTAACCCCAATGGTGGGCAAAGGGCCTAAGAGGGAGAGGACAAAACCTTGCCAGAGGAAGGGTAGAAGAGAAGGCTGACCCGTAACCCTTTGGACGTAATGGCTGAAATTCCTTCCAACCCCTTCGTAGGATATCCCCTTGGGGCGCTTCGTCCTTATATCCATTTCCCCTCCGGCCATCTCCCTACAAGGCCTGACTAACCTTTTGAACAAAGGTGTCTATTTCAAGATGCGGCGGACGGAATACTCTTCCTCTGGTTGATAGGCGAAGTTCCTGATCATCTCTCCCAGGAGCCCGATGGAGATCAACTGCACGCCCACGATCATAAAGAGGATCCCCAGGAAGAGCAAGGGCCGCCAACCGATCCCCTGGCCGAAAAACCAGAGCGCCGTCAAATAGAGCCCGATGGCAAACCCCGCGGTAGAGAGGAGAGCGCCGATGGTCCCGAAAAGTTGTAGTGGCCTCCTAAGATAGTAGGTCAGGAAAAGGACTACCAGAAAGTCCACGAAGCCTCGACTCAATCGGCTGAGGCCATATTTTGACCGGCCATACCTTCGGGGGTGGTGAACTACCTCCACCTCCCCCACTTGATAGCCCCGCCAATGGGCGAGGACGGGGATGAAGCGGTGGAGTTCTCCGTATATCTTGACCCCTTGGGCTACCTCCCGTCGATAGGCCTTGAAGCCGCTGTTTAGGTCATGTAACTTCACCCCCGTGAGGGCACAGACCACTCCGTTGAAGATACGGGAAGGCAGGGTCTTAGAGAGAGGGTCCTTGCGGTATCGCCGCCAACCGGAGACCAGATCATAACCCTCCTCCAAAGGCCCTAGGAGTTTGGGGATCTCGACGGGGTCGTCCTGAAGGTCGGCGTCTAGGGTAACGATTACCTCACCCCTCGACTGGTTGAAGCCGGAGGCTAGAGCCGCTGTCTTGCCAAAGTTACGCCGGAATTGGATGACCCGCACGTGTTCTTGGTCTTTGGCGTGTAACCGCTCTAGAATCTGGTAAGAGTTGTCGGTACTTCCATCGTCAATGAAGACGATCTCGTACCCCTTATCCAGACCTTCCAGAGTCTCCCGGAGAGCCTGGTAGAGAGGCCCGATGTTCTCCTCCTCATCGAAGAGGGGCACCACTACAGAGATCTCGGGAGAAGCACCTTGTTTAACCATTCCTACCCCCCGCATGGATACACTCAATACTCTTTACATTCCCCGCTGTAATCTGCCAATCATCTCTAAAGAGCCAGCACAAAAGATGCCTAGACCTCCCCAACATCCCTCCCTTCCCCATCACCTTCGATAAACTCTTGAGCCCGCTTTACCTCCTACCCAGACTAGCAATCGCCTTCTTGATTTCTGAAGCGATAATCCTCCTGGTTAAGGATCTCTAGTTAGAAAGCCGAAGAGGTTTTTCTGAAAAGCCATATACTGTTTTTGGAGCAGAGGAACTATGGTATTCGCTTCTTTGGAGAAGGTAAAGCGGCTGTTCACTACCCCATCGGGCCGCAAAGGGCTACCTCCAAAGAAGGGGGTTGATATCGATAGGAACCCACATTTTCAGGTGGACGATTCAGGCCCCAAATCCACCTGTTTGAGCCTCAGAATACGCCAAGAGAACCCGTGTGTCAAGGCCTAGTTCGGCCATTTGGCCCCCTTGCCTCCCACGGGGTAGAGAGAAGCGACGGAACGCAATTGCCCCCGCGCTTCCCTCTCGAATGACCTTGGCAAAGTGATGAGGTATCCCTTCACTTTACCATGAAAAGGCTCAAATCCTCCCTCCTTATCTCCCCAAGAAGGTAGAGGAGGAGAAAATAGATCATAAAGAGCACTAGGTAATTAGGGAGAATCATTATTCCAGAGGCGAAGTATAGCCTGGCGAGAAGATAAACAACCATAGAGGCGGCCAGAGCCCTAAAAAGGGAGGCGCTGTCCAGCGCTGTCTTAAATCTCTTTAGGACGTAGGCGCCTACGATGAGGACGCCAATGAGATGGCTGAGGAGGGAGGCATAGGCCCCACCCAGTGCTCCGTAGAGGGTGATCAGTATCCAGTTGGCAAAAACGCTCAATGGGATGAGGAGGGCGCTGATGCCGAAGGCCAGGTGGGGCCTATCCTCGGCCAGGATAACGGTCACCAGCGTGAAATAGACCACGTGTAAGGAGATGCTCAATATGAGCACCTTCAAGAAAGGGGCCGCTGGCGAGTAGACGGCCGAGAATATGAATCTCACCAAGGGGCCCGAGGTGGCGTTCACCATCACTATAGTGGGCAGGAGCATCAATACGAGAAAACGGAGGACCTGACGGATATGTCCCTCCGCGCGCCTCTTGTCTCTACTCGCGAGGGCCTCGGAGAGGGAGGGCAGGAGCACGAAGGAGAAGGCCAGAAGGACGAAACGAGGCGCGTTGGCTAGGTTCGCTGCCGCAGCATAGAACCCCACGATGGTCTCGTCTGCAATTAAGGCTTTCACGCCGTAAAGGTCTATATTAATTAAAAGGTTGCTACTCAAGGTAAAGAGGATCACCGGAAGAGCGAATCTGAAGAGGTGAGCCCCTGATACACCTCTTCCCACCGCTGATAGACCAGAAACGCTTTCCAGGTTCATGACTCTATCTTCCCTACCCTTCAGGCGGCGGGAAAGAAAAAAAGCCAGCACCAGGGGTACCAAGGAGGCCAAGGCGTTCCCTATAAAGGCTCCGGCAAGGGCAAAGCCCAAAAGCACCAAAAGGAGAATGCCCCCCACTCGGGCCAGGGAATAAGCGACTGTGGTGATAGCCTGTTGCCCAAAGGCCTGAAAACCGTTCAAGATACCGCGAAAGAGGGCGTAGAAAGCCAAGATCGGGATATCTAGGGCTGCCAATCGAAGATAGAAGCCCAGCCTCTTGTCCTGAAGGAGAGCGGCGATCAGGGGGGCTAGAGTGAGAAAGAGGAGAAAGATCAAGCCTGCGCTCAGCCCCTGCAACCTCATCGCCCAGCCCTCGATGGCCGAGGCCATCCTGGTATCCTCAGCCAGGAACTTCTGAACCGCGGAAGGGACACCGGTATTGACGGCTATCTCCACCCAGGTGAGGATGGCCATCACCACACTGAAGAGGCCATACTCTGCTGGGGTGAAGGCCCGAGCGAGGGTAGCATGCAGGATATATAGCGACAGCACAAAGAAAGCCTGGCTCAAGAGTAGATAGATAACCCCCTGGGCTAGCCGACCCTCGTCTTGGGGATACAATATCTCTCCCCTATTCATACACCTCCAACGGACGTTTCCTAGCCAGGAGCCCCAAGCCATGACCCTTGCGCTGGGAAACGTCGCCCAAAAGCGCAAGGGATGGGTAGGAGAGTAAAGAGGTCAACATGTAGATGGCACGGCCGATACCCCTCTCCACGTTCAACCCCCGAAGCGAGTTCATGGTCTCGTAAAGGAAAGCCCCTATACCGGTCAGATAATAACGGTAGTCGAGGATCTGAAACCCTATCTCCTCCAATCTACTAGCCAACTCTTGGCGACGATAACGACGACGGATATGATACACCTCCTCCAGATACCGGCGTAAACCCTTATCTATCGAGGCGTTCTCGGCGATCTCCCTCTTTAGCAAGAGTAGCCTACACCAGCGAGGTAACGTATCTGTGAAACTCAAGAACAGATCTCTCTCCTCACAATCCACCGTCAGGAAGAGGAGCCCCCTCGGTTTGAGAACCCGGCTCATCTCCCATAAACCCCGGTTATCCTCTGCCACATGTTCTAGAGCGCAGTTGCAGATCACCAAATCGAAAGTCTCGTCACTGAGAGGGGTATGGGCTATGTCTCCCACCAAAAAATCGCTCTCTAACCCCAGATATCGGGCTACTTTCCGAAGTATGGCCATGGGGCTTAGCTCCAGGTCTACCCCCACCATATGAGCCCCTTCTTGAGCCAGGTACAAGAAGTACATTACCTGGCCACATCCTACATCCAGAACGCGAAGCCCTTCCACCTCCCGTACCCACTCCGAAAACATCCTCTTTTCAAGACCGCGCATAAAATTCAGGTAGTTCAGCCGTGGCAGAAGCCAACGACCTAAGGGAGGGGGCAATTTTAAGAGATACTTTATCAACATCCCTTTCCTTCTAAGCCTTAAAGAAGAATATCCGATCCACTATCGATTTGGCGCTCTTCAGAATCCGCTTTACATCCTTTGGGCTGCGTATCTTGCCCGCGGTCTTAAGGATAAAGGTGGGCCGGAAGTAGAACTCTCGGTAGGCGCGCACCCGCGCGCGCTCCACTTCTGCCCGGGATAACTGCTCCGTCTCGATGAGGGAGTTCTTGGAGGCGAAATCGGCCCAGGAATCATAGACCAGCCAGCCGTTCCTCTGGCACTCTTTGTAGAGTGGGGTGCCCGGATGGGGGATAGCCACGGCGAACTGAACGCTATCGGGGTCCAGTTCTTTAGCGAACTCGATGGTTTGGCGGATCGTCTCCTGATCCTCCCCGGGGATGCCGAAGAGGAAGAAGGCTTGGGTTCTTATCCCCAACCTCCGACAGATGGCGAAGCTCTCCTTGGTCCGCTCCAAAGATATCCCTTTCCGCATCAACTTCAACATCTTGGGGGAGCCCGACTCCACTCCGAAATAGATATAGTGGCAGCCCGCCTTTTTCATGGCGGCCAACATCTCTTCGTCCACGGTGTCCACCCGGCTCTGGCAGATCCAACTCACCTGGATCCCCCTCTCCCGTATGAGGCGACATATCGCGAGCATCCGCCCTTTATCCAAAGTGAGGCAGTCGTCGTCGAAATATATCTCGTCCACGCCGTGATCCCGTACCAACCGTTCCATCTCCTCCACCACATTGGCTGCGCTTCGAGCCCGGAACTTATGCCCATAGAGGGTCTCCGGCCAGAGGCAATAGGTGCAATGAGCCGGGCATCCTCGGGAACTGACCATGGTCATCGGCCTCTCGCCGGAGAAAACGGCAGAGTGATACCCCTCACCTCTCACGATATGCCAGGCTGGAAAGGGAAGGCTGTCTAACTCTTCTAGGAGGGGGCGTTCTGGGTTGATCTGAACCCCACCATCCTTTCGATAGGAGAGCCCCAAAACCTTCGAGAGGTCGCCATCATGAGTCAAAGTCTGGGCCAACTCTTTCACCGTTAACTCGAACTCCCCGCAGCAGATGGCGTCCACCTCTGGGTTCGCCTCTAGGATCTCCCAGTGGAAGAAAGTAGTGTGAGAGCCAACTAGAGCCACGAAGGCATCCCTGTCCTTCTCCTTGATGGCCTTTGCCGTTTCTAGGTCGTAGTCGATGGAGGGGGTAGAACACTCCATAACTACCAACCTTGGCTCTTCTCTAGCCACCGCCTGGGCGAACTGGGCGATGGACATCTCCTCCATCACCCCGTCTAGGAACCCCACCTCGAAGCCCGCCTCTTCCAAGACCGCCACCGTGTAAGCCAGATAGATGGGGTACTCCAGGTATTTATCGCTTCGCTTATGGGGCCAGCGCACATCGGAACGGGCTCCATACCCTGGGCCAGGCCAGGGGGGGTTGGTAACCAGAACCTTCATCCCCTAACCTCCAGTCTCATCATCCCGGGAATTGAAATCCAAAGGTCTTCTGAGCCAGACGATATAGATTGCGGCCCAGTCGAGTCCGGCCCAAAAACCACAAAGCAAATCTCTCCCCCGGCCCCCACTCCGAGAACCTCCAGCCTATATACCCCAACACCCTTCCCATGCGAAACTGGGCTACGCTCTTCTTCTCTAAAGAATGTCCTATCCTAAAAGCCTTCCGCCTCTCCTCCGCGGAGAAGTGGGGGGTCTCGAAGATGGGGCGGTCATCCCAGTAGGATATCTCGTCGAGATAGAGATCTAGTGGGTATAAAAAGGTCCCATTGCCCTTCACCCATTCGAAGAGAGGGGTGCCAGGATAGGGCACTACATTGGTAAAATTGATCTGGTCGAAAGGCAGGGAGCGGGCAAAGCGAACCGTATCCAGGAAACGCTCCATAGTCTCCGTGGGGTGACCCACCATGAAAAACCCCGTAGTCTTTATCCCTGCTGCCTTGGTCCAGGCCAAGGATTCCCTTACCTGTTCCAGTTTAAGCCCCTTCTTTATCTCCTTCAGCACCTGGGGGTTGCCGCTCTCCACCCCAAAGGATAGTTGCACGCAACCGGCCTGCCTCATCTTCTCCACCAACTCTTGGTCCAAACGATTGGCCCGCACCCCGTTCTTCACCGTCCAGGTGATCTTCAGGCCCCTGGCTACTATGAGGTCACAGATCTCCTTGGCCCGATCCATATCCAGGGTGAAGTTGTCATCCTGAAAGTCAAAGGTTCGCCAGCCTTGATCATACCAGTGCTCCAATTCGTCCACTACATTCTGGGCGCTCCTGGCCCGGAAACGGCGACCCATGGTGGTCTGGATGGAGCAGAAAACGCATTGATAAGGACATCCCCGCGAGGTCACCACCGGCAGACCGCGGTCCTTGTAGCCGAAGTATTTCTCTAACTCAAAAAGTTCATAGGCCGGAAAGGGCAGGGAGTCCAGATTCAGGTTAAAGGGACGAGGAGCGTTCTCCACTACCTCGTCTCTATGCCGCCAGATGAGCCCCTGAATAGAACCATATTCAGAGGTTCCACTGTCCAAGGCTCGGCAAAGTTCCGGGAGGGTAAACTCTCCCTCCCCTCGCACCGCAAAATCTACCATGCTCTCGGCCATTATCTGGGAGCCGATGGCTGAGGAGTGGGCCCCTCCTATGACCACCCTGTGATCTCCTCGGCTTTTGACCTGGGCGATGAGCTCATAGGCCTGACGGAAGCCATAACTGGTGGAGGTGATGCCTACTAAGGTGGGCTTCCAGGATTCCAAGGTGGAGAGAAGCACATCTTGGCTATAGCCTAAAGCCATGTCCAACACCCGAACAGGTATCTGGTTCTCCACCAGCACTGCCGCCAGGTAGCCTATCCCAGCATGAGGGAAATCGGGAGGGTATCTCTTAGATACCCTGGGGATGATAAGTAAAACCTTGGCCATCTCCTCTCCCTTTTAGATAGCCCTCACAAAGTTCTACAAAACGCTCGGCTAGAACCGGCCAACGGTAGCCCTCCTCTACCATCCTCTTCCCGGCAAGGCCTAAACGCTTGCGCCACTCCTCATTGGCCAGGAGGGCGCATATCTTCTCCGCCAGGCTTGTGGCATCCTCCGGGTTGTAGAAAAGGGCTCCCTCTCCATCCCTAGTTATCTCCTCTAAGGCTGGGAGGCGGGGAAGGATAACCGGAACCCCGCAAGCCCAGCACTCGAACTCCTTGAGGGTGACGCGGCCTCGCGCAGATAGCACGTCAGGGAGTATCACCAGCCCCAGGTCGCTGGCCGAGATATAGCGAGCCACCTCTTCCTGGGCCACCCAACCTGAGAAATGAAAGCGATCGATTAAACCGTACCTGGCTACCCTCTCCTTTAGATAGGGAACCGCAGCCCCATCCCCGACCATCCAGAAGGCTGTCTTAGGCCACCTCTCTACCACCAAGCGGGCTGCCTCTACCAGAAGTTCCGGATGGTCCTGGGGGTCGATCACGCCGTGGAAGATGAGAACGTGATCCGCGCCCGCGGCGTGCTCCTGTCGCAGGTCATCACCGTTGACCCTCTTGAAGATATCGGTATCCACGCCATCAGCCACCACATCGATATCCTGAGGACGAGCCCCAAACCCGCAGGCGATGCCCTTCATAGCCTGGCTGATAGTGATGATTTTCTCTGAATCCCTGATGGCTGTTCTCTCCATTCGTCGGCCCAAGCCCAATATGGCCCGCAACCATGGGGAGCGGTAATCTTCTAGGTACTCGAAGAGGAGATCGGTGAGGTCTAAGAGGGCCAAAGTTTGGGGGTGAAACCTCTTGGCCAGAATGGCGCTGTAGCCAGCGATGGAGTTGTGGGAAACGATGAGATCGGGTTTCAGCCGTCGAGCGTAGTTAGTCACCAGCAAGATATTGAAGGGGAAAGCGACCATATATTTGGGCATCTTCCACCGACCCAAACGGTTCACCCCTTGGATGGACAGCCAATGGGCACATCTGTATCGGTCGACCGCCTCTTCTCTAGAGACGGCGATGGAGGAAGCCACATATACCTCGTGCCCTCTAGCCACGAAAGCCTTTATCACGTTTGATATGCGGGGAGTTCCTCCCCCGCTTATAGGCACCATCCTCTCGAAGATGGTGACTAGTACTCGCATCCTCACTCAATCCTGTAGATCTTGATGGTTGGCCCAGGAGAAGGGTGCTTCACGATCACCCAGTCGATCTCTTGAGGCGCAATTTCGTAGACGAGAGTGGTCTCCCGTTCTAGAGCACTATAGAAGGCCATCTCTTTTGGGTAATAGTTGGGGCTATTTAAATGACGCTCGTAGACAAAACTGCTGATGATAACGTACTCTATGCCCCGTTCGCGCACCTCCCCCACATCATAGCGCAGATCTTTGGGCTCATTCACCAGGCCAAAGGCAGAGAGGTGAAAGAGTTCGTAGTTCGCCTCCAACCTGGGGGGGCCATAGTCACCTACCAACAACCTGGCCCCCTTAGGGATATTAGCCTCCACCCATTCATAAGCCGTGGTTCGGGTATCGGGAAGGGTCAAGGAATAGTCCTCAATGGAGACCCTGAGGGCCGGCATAGCCACCAGAGCCAAGGCAATCCCCGCCAAAGCGTAATTCCGCGCCGACCTTTTGAAGAAATGGGATGTCCCCACCACTATGACCTCCGCTCCAAGGAGGAGCAAAAAAGGCAGCAAAGGAACAACCCAGCGGGCAAAAGCGACCCTGAGACTGCCTATTATAGCGTAATAAACCGCTGGGAAACTCAAAAGCACCCTGTCGACATCTTTATGGCGATAAAAGGCATAGCCAATCCCAGTCAACGCTGGTACCAAAAGGTAAAGCCCTAGGCCACCCCTTAGATTGACGGTAAGATGATAGATATAACTGCTCTTTACATTTTCAAAGCCCAAGTGGGTCCCATACCTAAGATAATGCAAGAATTCCGCCAACTGAGGCCAAGAGTGTCTCCAGTCCAATATCGTATATGGCGACCCCAAGAAGAAGCCCATGGCCATGCTGGCCAAGCCTAGGTATATCTTCTCATCCAAAAGCATCCCCTTGGCTGATTTCCCTCTAGACCACGAACCTTGGAGATGAGCCAGGATGAAGGGAAGGACCAGTATAAGAGCGTTATACTTGGTAGCCGTGGCCAAGCCTACAAGGAAGCCAGCCAGGAGGTAATCTCGCCTTCGCCCCTTAGTCGACACCGAGAGAATGAAGACAGAGGATAGGATGATGAAGAAGGTACAGGGCACATCCAAGAGGGCGTAGTGGGACTCCTCAACATGGAGAGGGGCAAAGGCCATAAATAGAGCCCCGATAAGACCTGTAGCAGTAGAGTAAGCCCGCTTGCCCAAAAGATAGACCAAGCCCACCGTGCCGGTCCCGAGAAAGGCAGCCAGGATCCGACCCATCAGGTAGAAGGGAGTGGGGTCGGAGGAGAAGGAGGCAAAAAGATCGGAGGTAGAATGAAAGGTTCCCCTAAGGAGGCCGGAGAGATAGAAGAGGCTGTAGAGAAGGGAGACCGGGTAAAGGCTCAAAGTGGGCCAGATGAAGAAATGGGGGTTGAGATCCCCACTCAAGAAGTGCAAGGCGCGAACTATGGTCTTCGACTCATCGGGATGGCGTAGGTACGGTAGCCCGAAATCGAGGGCATAAAACCTGGCTACCCCTGCCAGAAGGAGTAATAGGGCCACCGCCAGCCCTTCCTTCCTCCGAAGGATCCAAGTGGTATAGGCTCTCATCCTCACTCAATCCTGTAGATCTTGATGGTTGGCCCAGGAGAAGGGTGCTTCACGATCACCCAATCGATCTCTTGAGGCGAAATCTTGTAGATGAGAGTGGCCTCCCGTTCTAGAGCACTATAGAAGGCTACCTCTTCCGGGTAATAGTCGGGGCTATTTAGATGACGCTCGTAGACAAAACTGCTGATGATAGCGTAGTTTATGCCCCGTTCGCGCACCTCTTCTAAATTATAGCCCAGATCTTTGGGCTCATTCACCAGGCCAAAGGCAGAGAGGTGAAAGAGTTCGTAGTTAGCCTCCAATCTGGGGGGGCCATAGTCTCCTACCAACACACTGGCTCCCTGCGGAATATTAGCCTCCACCCATTCATAAGCCGTGGTTCGGGTATCGGGAAGGGTCAAGGAATAGTCCTCTATGATAACCCGAAGGTTCGGCATGGCTATCAGGGCTAAGGATATTCCTATTAAAGTGTAACTCCGCGTCGGCCCTCTAAAGAATCGCGAGACTCCTTTTACTAAGATCTCCGCTCCAAGGAGGAGCAGAAAAGGCAGCAAAGGAAGGACCAAGCGGGCAAAAGCGATCCTGTCACCGCCTATTATAACGTAATAAACCGCTGGGAAACTCAAAAGCACTCTGTCGACATCCTTATGGCGATAAAAGGCATAGCCAACCCCAGTCAACGCTGGTACCAAAAGGTAAAGCCCCAGGCCATTTCTTAGATTCACAGTCAGATGATAAATATAACCACTCCTTACATTTTCAAAGCCCAAGTGGGTCCCATACCTATGATAATGCAATAATTCAGTCAACTGAGGCCAAGAGTGTCTCCAGTCTAATATCGCATATGGCGACCCTAAGAAGAAGCCCATGGCCATGCTGGCCAAGCCTAGGTATATCTTTTCATCCAAAAGCATCCCCTTGGCTAATTTCCCTCTAGACCACGAACCTTGGAGATGGGCAAGGATGAAGGGAAGGACCAGGAAAAGGGCGTTATACTTGGTAGCCGTGGCCAAGCCTGTAAGGAACCCAGCCAGGAGGTAATCTTGCCTTCGCCCCTTAATCGATACCGAAAGGATAAAGATGGAGGATAAAAGGATAAAGAAGGTACAGGGCACGTCCAGGAGGGCATAGTGGGACTCCTCAACATGGAGGGGGGCGAAGGCCATAAATAGAGCCCCAATAAGACCTGTAGCAATAGAGTAGGCTCGCTTGCCCAAAAGATAGACTAAGCCCACCGTAGCAGTGCTAAGAGAGGCAGCCAGGATCCGACCCATCAGGTAGAAGGGAGTAGGGTCAGAGGAGAAGGAGGCAAAAAGATCGGAGATAGAATGAAAGGTTCCCCTGAGGAGGCCAGAGAGATAGATAAGACCGTAGAGAAGAGAGACCATGTAAAAATTCAAAGCGGGCCAAGCGAAGAAATGGGGGTTAAGGTCTCCGCTCCAGAATTGCAAGGCGTGAAGTATTGTTTTGGACTCATCGGGATGGCGCAGGTATGGTAGTCCGAAATCGAGGGCGTAAAACCTGGCCACCCCCGCCAGGAGGAGGATCGAGGCCACCGCCAATCCTTCTTTTCTTCGAAGGAGCCACGTTCTATAGGCTCTCATCCCTTCAACCTCTTATAGAGCCTCTCGAACTCTCTGACCCCCATCTCCCATCTATATTGAGCCACCACTCGCTCCCTGGCGCCTTCCCCCAGCGCCCTCCTCATCTTTTCATCCTTAAGGATGGCAAGGACTGCCTCGATGAACTCCTCCCCCAACCCCTCGGTCAAAAGGATCTCCCGGTTGTGGAGGAAATCTTGACCCTCGGCCCCTATGCGGGTGGAGACTATGGGCCGGGCGCAGGCCGCGGCCTCCAGGATCTTGACCCTAGTGCCCGAGCCGGAGTCCAGAGGCACAAGCACTACATCCGAGGCCCAGAGGTGATCCGCTAGATTGGGAAGGGCCCCCGCCCTTCCATCCACGAAACCAGCGAAGATGAGATATTCATCGGCGTAGTGGGAAAGGTGCTCGTAGTTCTGCCCTACGATGAGGAAGCGAGCCCGAGGGTGATACTGCAAGACAATAGGACGAAGGCACTGGGCGATGTAGTGCACCGCTCGTTCGTTGGGGATGTAGTCCAGTTTTCCCACGAAGGTGAGGAGGAGATCTCCTTGGGTTAGCCCTAACCTCTCCCTCACCAACGCTATCCCCTCCGGTCGGGGGGTAAAGGTTTCCACATCTACATAATGAGGGATGACGAAAACCTTCTCCGGAGGTAGGTGGTAGAGCCTCACCAAAAAGCCCTTGTCCACCTCAGAGAGGGCCACCACCGCATCCGCCCTCCGGCAACCCCATCTCTCTAAATATTTGAGTAAGGACAAAAAGGGACTGGAAAGGCCCATTCGCCTGAATTTCAGATACTCCACGTTCTCCTCAACCAGGACCACAGGACCACCGAACCTCTTCCGAAGGTAAAAGGCTGTGGGTGCTGTCCAGAGAAGTTCGGCCTGGATGATATCTGGCCGGAAAGAAGTCGCGATCTCCCTCGCCGCCTTGAGGTAGAAGGGGTTGATGAGGAGCCCCTTGTAGCCTAGCCGATCTAGGGGGCTCTCCCTTGCGTAGTGGATGGAGAGATGGGGATGGGTGAGATCTATTGGCCCTCGCTGCGAATAGAGCCGACAGAGGAGTGCTTCGAGGCGATGGCCCTGGGCCAGGTGCTTGAGGGTGTAATAGATGGCCATGCTTGAGCCGTGAACGGGAGGGAAGATATCGCAAGGCGAAAGCAAAAGGATCTTGTACATCTTCACCTACACGACTAGGGATTTGGAGGCTAACTCCTCTTCTACCTTCTGGAACCTATCGATCGCCTCCTCTTGACTTACCCAAGCGATAAGGTCTGAGATCCCCTCCTCGAACTTCACTCGGGGCTGAAAGCCCAACCTCTTTTGGATCTTAGTGATGTCGGCATAGCAATGGCGGATATCCCCTCGGCGATACCGGCCCGCTATTTGGGGTTCCAAGCCCTCTCCCCCCAGTTTCTCGATGAGGATGCGTGCCATCTCCAGGATGGTTAAAGGCCTTCCCGTTCCAACATTGAAAACCTCAAAATCACCCTTTTCCATGGCCAAAAGGGTGGCCTCTACGATCTCTTGTACATGGATGAAATCTCGACTCTGGAGCCCATCCTCATAGACAATGGGGGGACGACCGTTTTGGATCCGCGCTGAGAAGATGGCCGCCACGCCGGTATAAGGGTTGGAAAGGGCTTGCCGGGGCCCATAGACGTTGAAGTACCGGAGGGCTACGGTGGGTATCCCATAAGCCAGGCCAAAACAGAGGAACGACTCCTCCTGGCTCTGCTTGGTGATAGCGTAGATAGAAGAGGGGTAGAGGGGTTTATCTTCGTCTGTGGCCTCGGGTTTCGCTTCCTTTCCACAGTGGGGGCATCTCATCTCCCATTGCCGCTCCTTAAGTTGTTCATCAGGGCGCAGTTTGGGATAGATGACCCCGCAATCGGGACAAAGGTATTTACCCTCCCCATAGATAGACATTGAGGAGGCCACCACCACTCTTTCCACCTTATGCTTCTCGTTGGCTAGGATGTCCAGGAGGTTGGCACTCCCTAAGGTGTTGGTTTCCACATATCGCCGGATCTCGTACATAGACTGCCCCACCCCCACGGCAGCCGCATGGTGAAAGACAACCCCCACCCCCTTTAAGGCCCTGGATAACGCCTCTCTATCCCGGACATCACCCCTTATGAACTCCGCTTCTCGGTTGAAGTAATCGGGCACCTTCCCTTCTCCGTGGACCTGGGGCTCCAGATTGTCGAAGACCCGAACCTCATGCCCCCTCTCTAGGAGGGCGTCCACCAAGTGCGAGCCTATGAACCCCGCTCCCCCTGTGACCAAGACGCTCTTTCCCTGCATTCCCTCCTCCCCGTCTATAGAATTCCACCGCTCTCACCCGGCCTCCTTCCGCCAAGCCTTGGCCCAGCGAGAGCGGTGAGCACTCTTCCGGTATTTTTCATCATGCTATCACATCTGTACTACTCTGGCAACCAGCCAAGGATCACTTTATCCTGGCCATCCTCGACTTCCAATCGCCGGCCCGTTCCTAGATCGTAAAGGCCGACTTCAATGATGACCTCCCCTAGATTTTTCCCCACTTCGAAGGGGATGTAGTGGATATCTCTTACCACCTCCTCTGTGCTCCAGCCGCTAGTAGGTCGCCAACCGTTCGCGGGCATGCTATCGTGTCCCCCTACCAACCTACCTTTGTCATCTAAAAGGTGAGTGAAAACCGTATAGTCCTCCTCAACGGGGGCGCGCGCTTCCCACCAGAGAGCGAGTCGCACCCTTCCACCCTTGTCATCAAGCCTCAGCGGGAGTGCCTCTTCTGAGAAAGCGCCCTCGCTATCCTCGACTGCCACATTAAACCCCAGTAGGGCGATCCCTTCCTTGAATTTGACATCGAGAGGGTATTGGATGTTGGCCCCATCGCTCTTTCGAAAGAGAAGAAAGCCTTGGATATCAGCAACCAGATCGTACCGTGGAGATGAGAGGAAGCCATTCAAGCATTTCTCATACCCTTCGTCATCCAAAGGGTATTTCTCACCTTGTGTGTCCAGGATGATATATTCCGCCTTAGCCATCCGAGGGTTAGGAAAGAGATAGATGGCTTCACGTTGGGATAGATGGGGGAACAGATTAGACTGGGCAGAGACTGGGGCTTCTTTAGGGATTAAGGCTATTAACTCGTGGGCCAGCCGGTCGCGAGCGGTGACCACGGGAGCCTGAAAATCGCGAGCCAAGGGGGTGAAGCCGTGGTAACGGTGGTAGAGGAGGCTAGCCAGAAAGATCATGCCAGAGAAGAGGTAAAGCGACCTTTGTCTATCCAGATGGAGAAGAGTCGCCTGCCTTGCTAGAAACCCCACTCCGTAGATGCTAGAGATTATGACGAAGGGAACCAAAGGGCCAGCGTAATGGAACTCCTCCAGCGCGCTCATAGGGGGATAGGTGCTGAGAAGGTTTATGGCCAAGGAAGGGAGAAGCAAAAGCAACGTCTGGGGGCTAAAGAGGGAAGTGAAAGCCCCTGGGAGCAATAGATCGAATATATATTTCGCCTTCGCTGGGGTCAAGACGGTTCGCAGGGTGAGGAGGGGATTTGTAACCACGGTGATAGCGATCTCCAAGGGCCCTTCGCCTAGATAGGCGTAGTAGGAGAGAAAATGAGACCTCCCTTGGGTACTGAAATAGGGGATGACGATATATAGAGCGGTAAGAGACCAAGCCAATCCGCCGAATATGGTCAAAGAACCGACCTTCCATTCTCGCTTAACGAAGGCGAGGTAAAGCCCCATCATTGATATCAAGAGCGGTGTTTCCTCTTTACAAGCCATGGCCAATAGGGCAAAGAGAAGGAAGATGTTGTGCCTTCGCCTCTCCAGGTAGTAGAAGGCGAAGAGGAGGAGGGAGGGAGCCAAAGTCTCGGCATGGAAATCGAAGAGGTTAGCCGCCTCCAGGGCTGGGAAAAGCAGGAATGCTGCCGAGAAGGAGAGGGCTGCTAGGTCGCTTTTCAACCGTTCCCTGGCCAGCCAGAAGACGGGGAATACTCCTAGAGCGATGACCACCGTCTGTACTATCAAAAGAGCCCGTACGTCCGGCCAGATCCAGTATAGGGGGGCAAGAAGAGCCAAAATGGGGGAGAAATGCTCTCCTAGATAGTTTGGCCCCCAGGTGCTGAGGCTATAGACGAAGGGCCTGCCGTGAGCCGTGTTCCACACTACTTGGTCCAGGTAGCCCAGGTCGAAAGCATTAGTCTGTAGAGAGTCGTGTTGCGCGATGGAAAGGTAGGAGAAAAGAGATGAATAGCCTATGAACAATAAGGTGGCTAAAACAAGGCTCCCTCTTGATTTTAGGAAAATAGTTAAGCGTCTCACAATTTGAAACCGCATTCGACCGGAAGTTAACGCAAATCCATAAGAGAGGAGTAGAGTGCGACTGTCTCCTTGGCGATCCTCTCCCAACTGAAAGCCTCGGACAGCCTCTTGGCTCCCTGCTCCAGACGACGCCGAAGTCCCGGTGAGGCGGCTAACTCCTGGATCCTGGTCGCCAGTGCCTCCACATCGTCGGGCAGTACCAGGACGATATTCTCTTCCTCTATCAGTTCTTTCACCTGGATAGCGGGTCGTGTGCTTATGATAGGCAGGCCATGAGCCAGAGCGGCCATCAGGCTCCCCCGCCGTAAGGAGACCCCGTCTTTATAGGGGAGCACACATATATCGGAGGCCAAAAGGTTGGCCGAGACCTCCTCGTCCTCCAGATAGCCCGTCCAAAGGAGGCGATCGCCAAGGCCTAAGTCTCGGGCCAACGCCTCCATCCGGTCGGCGTAATCGGTGGTCGTGGGGTCGCTAGCCCCTATCTTGCCCCCTACCATGAGGAGTTTGACCCTCTTCCCCCCTTTTGCGAGTCGAGCCAAGGCTCGAAAGAGGGTTTCTACCCCCTTGCTCTCATGAAGAAGACCAAAGTAGGAAAGCAGGGTCTCCTCCTTGACGCCCCATCGGGCCCGCCACTCCTTGCGATCGTATCCTTTTGGAAGGCGAGGAGTGATATTGCTTCCGATGGGGATAAGATAAGGTTCCAGGCCATAACCTCTGGCCTCTGCCTCATCTCCTACATTGGTGACTATGACCCCATCGCACCCTTTGGCCAAGGCGGCTATCGCCCAACGGCGAACCGGCCCTGCTTTGGGGAAGAGATAGGGCACCCGAAGGTCGTGAAAGGTGACAAGGAGAAAAGGGCGGTAACGAATTAGACGGAGGCGCCAGGGGAGGAGGTTTATCGCCGGATGCATCCCGTAGGCCGCGGCCTGATATTGAAGGTGAAGGATCTGGGGCTCTACCTCTTTTAAGAGCGTGATGGCGGTTTTCCAAGAGGAGAAGCCCCACTTGGAGACCCGAGGGTATAAGGCAAAACTTTCGCCTCTCTCCTGGCCCAGAACCGAGGTCAAGACGCTCACCCGGTGGCCAAAGTTGGCCAAACTCCTGGCCAACTCCCTTGTGTAGTCCCCCATCCCTCCCACCATGGGGGGGAACTCCCCTGAGATTAAGCAGATGTTCATCCTACTTTAAGCCCGAACGGAGAACCTTCCAGTAGGCAGCCATTCGCTCTCGCCGGAGGGGCCTCTTATGTCCCACCAGCCACTTGAATCCCTCTAAAAGGGAAAGGTAGAAGTAGGTGGAGAGGATAAACCAGCGGATAACCTCCCCTCGCCACCCATAATACTTTTTGAAAAAAAGGACTTTACTTCGCTGGAAATGGATATGGCGAAGAGCGAGCACCTGCTCACTGCTTCTTCCCTCCTGGTGTACTACTTGCGCGGTGGGGAGATAGACCACCTCCCATCCTTGGGCCTTGAGCCGATAGCACCAATCTAACTCTTCCGAGTACATAAAGAACTTTTCATCCAAAGGGCCCACCTGGTGGAGGGCCTCCCGACGGATGAGGAGAGCAGCCCCCACTACCCAGTCAACAGTTTGGATCTCGTCGTCGGGCCTATCTAGAACGTAATATCTCCTCAGGATCTTGCTTCCCTGAAACCAAGGTTGTAGCACGGTGCTCTCCAAGAAAGCGGTAGCCAAGGTAGGGAAGCGACGCCGGGAGGATTGAATAGTTCCATCGGGGTTCAGAAGTTGAGGGCCCAGCGCCCCCACCCGAGGGTGGGATTCCATGTAGGCCACCATAGTGCCCAAGGCGTCGCCTACTACCTCGGTGTCGGGGTTGAGGAGGAAGATGTAACGCCCATTACTCTCGTCGATGGCTAGGTTATTCCCCTTAGTGAAGCCCAGATTGACTTCGCTCTCCATCAAATGCACCCAAGGAAACCCCTCCCGCACCATATCGGCGCTGCTATCGGTGGAACAGTTATCGAAGATGATGGTTTCAACCAAGAGGCCTTCCCCCTTCTCACCTTTCAGGCTCTCTTGGATGGAATCCAAGCAACGTCGCAGAAGTTCTCTCACATTCCAACTGATGATCACTATAGAGAGATCACAGCGGCTCATACCTTCCACCTTTAAAGGCCTTCAGGGAGGATGCGGAAAGGAGTTGGGCTCCTGAGGAAAATGGGGCGAGGGGTCAGGATCGGCGAACCATGAGGTAGTCAGCCAACTCCACCATCACCCGCCGGTACTCGTTGGCTGGCAGGAGCGATAGCGCCTCCTTGGCTTTTTCGGTGAAACCCTGGGCCTCGGCTTGAGAGGATCGAAGGGCTCCCGAAGCCTTTATCCTAGTCACCAGAGAGTGGATATATTCCTCTCTCTCCTCCCCACCTGTTAGGATCCTCTCTACGCCCCCCCAATCGGGGTTCTCTTCCAAGAAGTATAAGACCGGCAAAGTGATGACCCCTTGACGAAGATCGCTGCCGATGGGCTTGCCCAGTTCTTCCTCGTCACCAGTGAAATCTAGGATATCGTCCATGATCTGGAAAGCGATCCCCAAGTTGTAGCCATAACTTCTCAGGGCCTGAACTTCTTCCTCCGCCGCCTCGCTTAAGAGAGCGCCACCCTCGGTAGCAGCCACGAAAAGGGAGGCCGTCTTCTTGGAGATGCGCCAGTAGTAATCCTCCCGGTTGGGTTTCGCTATCTTTAGCGCTTCCCGCAGTTCGCCGGAAGAGATGAGCATGAGGGTCTTGGCGAAAAGGGAGATGATGCGCGGCTTTTCCGTCTCCGCCGCCAGAGCCGCTGAGCGAGCGAAGAGGTAATCCCCCACTAGGACAACAACCCCGTCATCCCAAGCCGCATTGAGAGTGGGGTTGCCCCGCCGCACGAGCGAATTATCGATCATATCATCATGGACCAGGGTAGCGGTATGGAGCATCTCCACCGCCGCGGCCAGGGCCACTACCTTGCTCAAATCGGACTCGCGAAACTTGGAGGCTAGGATGGCCAAAGCCGGCCGCAACCGCTTTCCCCCGCTGATGAAGAGACCTCTCAATATGGCGGTCAAGGGTTGTTCGTCGGTGATGAGCGCTTCCACCATCCTCTCTTCCACCTGGCGCAACTCCTCCTGTATAGGGCTGAGGATGGAAGAGAAACGGTTAGAAGAGATGCCATTTTTCCCCATGTTACCTTTCTACAAGCCGAATAGGAGCGCTGCGTTCTTAGTCGTCTTTCGGGCTACCTCTTCCCAGGAGAGCCCTCTTAGTGAGGCGATCTTTTGGGCCACGGCCCTCACATTGGCCGGCTCATTCCTCCCTCCATAGGGGGAAAGGAAGGGGGAGTCGGTCTCCAGAAGCAGCCTCTCCAGGGGCAGAGTGCGAGCCAACTCCTGCAACCGGTGAGCGTTTCTGTATGTCACGGGCCCGGCGATGGAGATGTAAAACCCCATCTCGAGGCACTTTTCTGCCATCGCTAGATAGCCTGAGAAACAGTGGAAGACCCCTGTAAGTCCCTCTCCATGCTCCTCTACTATAGCCAGTAAGTCATCGTGGGCTTTTCGGTCGTGGAGGATGACGGGCTTTCTTAACTCCCTAGCCAAGTATAGTTGCCTTTTCAGGGCCTCCTTCTGCTTTTCCTGAGGCGAACGGTCACGGTAGTAATCCAAGCCCGTCTCTCCTATGGCTACCACGCCCGGCTGGGAAGCCAAACTCCGCAACTCCGCCCACGACTCCTCGGTCGCCTTCCCCGCCTCATGGGGGTGTACCCCCACGGCGGCATAGACCTTTGGGTATCTGGTAGCCAGGGCTATCGCCTCCTTATCCGATTCCAGATCGATCCCTACCTCGATGATCTTCATCACCCCGTTCGCTTCGGCTCTAGCCATCACCTCGTCGCGGTCGAGAGCGAACTGGCGAAGATGAAGGTGGCAATGGGTATCAGTCAACAACCTTCGACCCCTCAACCCCTGCTAACCTCATCCCCTCTTCCAGTATCTCCTTCAACCGCTCCTCGCTGGTCGCCTCCCCGTAAACCCTGATCTTGGGTTCCGTGCCCGACAAGCGGATAAGAAGCCAAGATCCCCCCTCCAGTTCGAATTTGAAGCCGTCCATAGTGTTGATACCGGTAACCTCTAAACCTGCGATCTTTTGAGGTCGAGCGGCCTCCAATCGTCGCCCCATCGCCTCTCGCTCCTCTGAGGGGATGAGGCTATCGAGCCGGTCATAATAATGGGGGCCCACTTTAGAATAAAGGTAATCGACCAGTTCCGAGGGACGCATACCCTTTTGGACCATAAAGTCGAGGATAAAAAGACAGGCCAATATCCCATCCCTTTCTGGTATATGGCCTTTAAAGGCGAAGCCGCCGCTCTCCTCCCCTCCTATCATCGCTTGGCTCTCTACCATCTTAGGGGCTACATATTTGAAGCCTACCCCGGTCTCATAGACTGGCACACTATAGAGTTCTCCTAATCTGTATAGCATGGAGGTGGTGGAGAGGGTCTTGACGATAGGCCCTCGCCAGCCACGCAACTCAAGGAGGTAGAGGGCCAAGAGAGCGTAGACCTGAAGTTGGTTAACGAACCGCCCTTTCTCATCCACCAGGCCCAAACGGTCGGCATCGCCATCGGTGGCCAGTCCCACATCTGCCCCTGAAGCCTTAACCATCTCCTGGAGGAAACCTATGTTGGGAGGGATTGGTTCCGGACGGTCCATGCCCGGAAAGAGGGGATGACGCTTATCATGTATCTCCTTGATCTCCATCTTTCCGCCGCTCAAGATGCCCTTCAGCCAGCCAGTGCCTGAACCCCACATGCAATCGATTACCACCTTGAGGCCGGCTTCTCTGAGAGGTCTTATATCTATAAGGGTGTCTAGATGGGCTAGGTAGGCGGGGGCGGGGTCGAACTCTTCGATGAGACCCTGTCTCTTTCCCTCTTCCAGTGGGATTCGCTCCACCCTCTTGAGTTTTCGGATCCACCTCTCGATCTCGGTCAAGGTCTCCGGCCCTGCCGCCCCTCCATACTGGGAACGTACCTTAAAGCCATTATCCCAAGGCGGGTTGTGGCTGGCGGTGATGATTATATTGCCTGCCGTTCTCTTCTCTAAGATAGCATAGGTTACCACTGGGGTTGGCTCAGCCTTTTGACAGAGGTAGACTTTTATCCCGTTGCCGGCCAGGACTTCGGCCACTGCAATAGAGAAATACTCTGAGGCGAAACGGGTGTCGTAGCCCACTATCAGGCCTTTGCCGGCCTGCCCCGAATCTATGAGGTACTGGGCCACCCCTTGGGCACAACGACGCACGTTATCGAAGGTGAAATCCTCGGCGATGACCCCTCGCCAGCCATCGGTGCCGAATTTGATCTCCGTCGTCATTCCAGTCTCCCTGAAGTGTGCTCTGCTTGTTTAAGCCAACACCTCTCCCTATTCTTTGCCTCTTTCATATATGACGACACTTCCTCGTGTACCCTCTCCAGAAATGGTTGCCTTCTTCCAGCATGTGTGCGAATTCCCGAGGGGTATATACAAGGACATCCAGAGCGAAATCGGGTTGCACTATATCGTAGACTCTCTTCAGTCGATCGAGAAAGCGTTCTTCTGTCTCCTTGATTACCACCAGATCGATATCGCTATATTCATCGGCCTCCCAGCGCGCATGGGAGCCGAAGAGGATTATCCGCTCTGGGTCATACCCCCTCAAAGAAGAGACAATCTGCTCGATCCTTTCTCTTTTCCCCACCACTATCCTTTTTTCTCCTCCGAGAGCAAGGCCAGGTCGGCATCCACCATCATCCGCACTAACTCGGGAAAGGAGACGGTAGGCTCCCAACCCAAAACCTCTCGAGCCTTGGTGGCGTCGCCCACCAAGTAGTCCACCTCCGCGGGACGGATAAAACGCTCGTCTTGCACCACATACTTCTGCCAATCGAGACCGGCATAGCCGAAGGCCGCCTCACACATCTCCCGCACCGAATGGGTTTCACCCGTGGCGATCACGTAGTTGTCGGGCTCCTCCTGTTGCAACATCATCCACATCGCCTTCACGTAATCGCCGGCAAAGCCTATGTCACGGCAGGCGTCGAGGTTGCCCAAGCGCAATTCGTCGGCCAACCCCAGTTTGATGGGGGCCACGCTGTGGGTGATTTTGCGCAGGACGAACTCGAGTCCCTGGCGTGGGCTAGTGTGGTTAAAGAGGATGCCCGAGGTGGCGTGCAGCCCGTAGCTCTCTCGGTAGTTAACAGTGATCCAGTGGCCATAGACCTTGGCTACCCCGTAGGGGCTTCGGGGGTAGAAAGGGGTCTCCTCGTTCTGAGGCGATTGCCTGACCTTGCCGAAGCATTCGCTGGAGGAGGCTTGATAGAAACGGATCTCGGGATCTACGATACGTATGGCATCCAAGAGCCTGGTCACCCCCAAGGCGGTTACCTCGCCAGTGAAGACGGGCTGATTCCAAGAGGTGGGGACAAAAGATTGAGCGGCCAGGTTGTAGACCTCCTGGGGTCGATGCTCCCTCAAGATCTCGATAAGTGAAACCTGGTCTAGAAGGTCACCAGGGACGATGGTGACCTTCTCCTGGATATGCTTGATGCGGTCGAAGTTCACCGTGCTCGTGCGCCGCACCATCCCTATCACCTCATAACCCTTCTCCAGCAAGAACTCCGCCAAGTATGAGCCATCCTGGCCCGTAATCCCGGTGATCAAAGCCTTCTTCACCATTTCTCCTCTTTAACCTCCTCTCGCCAGTAGTCGAGTATGTCGCGCAGGCTCTCCTCCAAAGGGATGCAGGCTTCCCAACCTGTACGCTCCCTGAACTTCCGAGAGTCACAGGCTACGACAGGCACCTCAGAGGGGCGGAGGTGGGTCGGATCCTCCTGGACAGCCAACTCGATCTTGCTCTTTGCCAAGAGGATATCCAAAACCTCCCTTATAGACCGAGCGATGCCGGAACCGATATTGTAGACCTCCCCCGGTTCCCCCTTGGAGAGGGCTAGATAGTAGGCGGCCACCATATCCCTCACATCGGTGAAATCCCGCTTGGTTTCCAGATTTCCCACCTTAATTACGGGGGGAGTTCTTCCTGCCTCTGCCTCAGCGATCTGCCTAGCGAAAGCGGCGGTCACGAAACCCGCCGACTGACGAGGCCCTATATGGTTGAAGGGACGGACACGGACTATATGAAGGCTGTGGCTGGCAAAATATTGATAGCCTAGCATGTCCTGGACGACCTTGCTGACAGCGTAGGGGTTGTAAGGGCGTAAGGGGGTATCCTCACCGATAGGCAACTCCTCAGGACGTACCATGCCATACTCATCCGCAGAACCCACCACTAGGATTCGAGGCTTCAGCCCCAGACGGAGGATCCCCTGAAATAGGTTCAGTTGTCCCCGTATATTGTTAGCCAAGGTGCCCCAAGGGTCCTCCCAAGATAGGGGGACGAAAGCCTGGGCCGCTAGGTGAAAGAGATATTGGGGCTGAGCCTCCTCGAGGCTCGAAAGCACAAAATCGAGATCGCAGAGATCCCCCTGGTAGAGATGGAGTCTATCAGAGCGAGGAAAAGATGCGGGGAAACCCCTTAGATCTACCCCAATGAGCTCCAGTTCTGTGTGAGCCAAAAGGTAATCGGCCAAATGGCTACCGGCGAAACCGGTGATGCCGGTGACCAGTGCTCTCACCCCCCCTCCTTTGGATCGATGTGTAGGCGATTATAACCCACCTTCCTGGCAAAGTAAAGCCAGAAAATAGGGGACGGGGGCACCTAAGTAGAGTGCCCCCGCCCAGAGGAGAGATTAGGCTACCAGACGGGAAACTCCCCTTTTGCCAGGCGCTGGGTGAAGTCGTAGATGTTGGCCAACCCTCGCTCTATCACCGCCTTGACCTCCTCGGATACGGAAGATAGGGGGAGGTTAGGCCTTAAGACCAACTGTGCGGAGGCGATGAGGGGTTGGTCGATGGGCTGGCCGATCTGGCTGCAGAGCCAGATATAGACCTCACGGATCCCAGGCACCTCCTTATAGACCTCATCGGCGATGCGGTGGGCCAGGAGGTTGTAGATCTTCCCCACGTGGCTTATAGGGTTCTTCCCCGCTGCCGCCTCGGTACTCATGGGGCGGTTGAGGGCGATCACCCCGTTCACCTTGTTTCCCCGCCCCACCTGGCCGCCATCGGCGCCCTCGGCGGAGGTTCCTAACACGGTGAGATACATCCCCGCCTCGCCTCGGCCAGGCTGATCTAAGGTGTTTACATCCACCCTCACATCTTTAAAGCGGAGATCCCTGCTCTTAACGAAATCGTGGATGGCGGCTTCTATCTCTCTCTTTTGACTAAAATACCCCTTTTCGCTCTCCACGAAGCGGTCCACGAAGGCTAAGGCGATGGTGAGAACCAGTTGGCGGTCGAAGCGGTAGCCCATCACCTTGATATCCTCCCCCGCAATGGGGAACTCCTTCTTGAATTCCGGGGAGTTGAGCCGCTTCTCCGTGGCCAAGACGATCCTTTCCATCTCGGTCATGGGAGCATAGCCTACCGCTGCCGAGGTATCGTTGGCCCCGATGATCTTCCGCTCGAAGATGTCGGTCAACTCCGGAGATCCGGGCTTGATCTCGTTTTGGAAGATGAGATGCTCTTCTGGGTCCACAAAGCGCAGGTTCGCTCGTAGCCACTTCCTGGCTGTCTCTGTGGCGATCTCCCCCACAGGGATCTTCTTCCCCTCCCACTCGTAGACGGCGCGGTCGCCGAATACCAGGCGCATAGGCTCATCCACTGTCCCACCGCCGATGCGAGGAGATGTGCGGCCAGCCACAAGCAAACTCTTATCTATGTTGTGGTGGAGGACGCGACCGAAGGCCTTCATATACTCCTGACAGAGGGCTATGGAGATCGCCTCCATTATGGCGTCGCAGATGGAGTCGGGATGTCCTAGCCCTTTGCGCTCCACTAACTCCACCTGCTGCTCCTCCACCGGGACTCTGTCCAGGCTCTCAAGTAAGATGTTCCTCATTTTTGCCCCCTTGTTTGTTTTCTCTATCCGCTAGGTTCCCTCCTCCCACGAGCGGAGATACCTCTCCTGCTCTGGGGTGAGGGCATCGATCTCTATCCCCATGCTGGCTAACTTGAGCCTAGCGATCTCCTTATCTATCTCCCTGGGTATGGGATAGACTTTATTCTCCAGGCTGCCTGCATTCTTGAGGAGATATTCTACCCCCAGGGCCTGATTGGCGAAGGACATATCCATCACCGAGGCGGGGTGGCCTTCTGCTGCCGCCAGGTTCACTAGCCGCCCTTCGGCCAGGAGTGTCAGGCAACGGCCATCGGGTAGAAGATATTGGCTCACATGCTCTCGCGGAGAGCGCACCTCCACCGAGATCTCCCGCAGAGCGGGGATATTGACCTCCACGTTGA
>Ga0315314_1000080_pt1 | contig 134088 bp, 138 predicted proteins | sample TDP9_MG_FD_203631 | JGI IMG/M metagenome (GOLD analysis project Ga0315314, IMG submission 203631) | Freshwater sediment microbial communities from Lake Towuti, South Sulawesi, Indonesia - TDP9 | ecosystem: Environmental > Aquatic > Freshwater > Lake > Sediment | place: Indonesia: South...
TCCTAATTGCACTCCAAAAAACCAAGAGAGTTTACTTGCAGTACCTACGAAGTTGCTATCATGGGTAAGTTACAGCATCTTAATCTTGTCTCAAAATTTAGTTCATGTCCCTTAAGTTAACAGTATCAGGCAACACTGAACTTTAAAAGATAAGATTAGCGTTAGAGCCATGCTTGGCTTTGAAACCAAGCATATAATACGTTATCTTTCAGTGCACGCATAGTTATTTTAAGTTACTAGAATATTGTATAATCAGCCAGTGCGCTTAGAAAGAAATAACTTAAAGTGATTATATATGCACATCTGGTGTGTTCATGTCGTTTAAAAGAACGATGCTTCCGATTAATTGGCAAGAAGTAGAAGTTCCGTCAACCGTGATTATGTGTCCATATTGTCGGGTAAAATCTCATTTTAGTCCAATTACTCATTCTTGGAATGGGGAAAAAGCCTGGGTCATTCAGAAGTGCGATAACTGCAAAAGATTGGTTCTTACAATTTTCCAATACACAGGTTCAGTTATTGTCATTCCAGGGCGTGGAAATATACCAGATTTGGCATCCACTCCAGAAGACGCTTTTCCTTATTTTCGTCCCGTTCCTGATGCTTCAATTCCCAATGAAGTAGCTGAGGATTATTCGGAAGCTGTTCTTTGTTTTTCTGCCAGGGCCTTTAATGCTTCTGTTGTGATGAGTAGAAGAGCAATAGAAACAACTGCCATATTATTGGGAGCAGATCCGAATGATAGTTTAGTGGACAAAATAAAATACTTAGCCAGTAAAGGACTTGAACAATCTCTTGTCAATTTGGCTACTGAAATACGGTTGCTGGGGAATGTTCCAGGCGCCCATCCAGATAAACATAATCTATTGAGAAAAGTTGAGCGGGATGAGTGCAAAGATGTCTTAGACTTTTTGGAGGCATTTTTGGAATCACTTTACATTCGGCCTGCCAAAATAAAAAAATTGAAGTCAAAGAGAACATGAAAGAAAAAGAAAGACTAGTTCTAACCCTTCAGAAATCTTGATTCGAATTTTTTAGGCGCAATTACGTCATGGTTAAGTGAATAATCTTAGTTTCACTTAACTCCCTAACAGACCTAGCTGTTCCATTCTTCGCAGGTTTTTTAACCTTACTTACAAACATGAAATTTGTCGATTAGTGATGGTTCGAATACAAAGAAGACTTGTGAAGAAGAAGTATTACGGCAAAGCGATATACCAGTATCCCGTCTATTCCTTCAACATCCCAAAAGAATTTCATGAACTCATAGAACCCTTCTTGGGCGAGGACTTACAAGTGAATGTTGAACACAAGTCAGGCACACTCATCATCACGCTAACTTTGAAGCATGAGAAGCATGGAAAAACGTTTCGTGAATAAGAAAAACGAAGATTTGTACTGGATAAAAACGCGTTAAAACACCAGCAACCGCAAGCGATTTTGACATGGAAATGCCTTTCAGATTCAAATACGTGCAGGAAGAAAGATTTTGCTGTGGTCATTTCTTGCCCAGAAAGATTCTACATGGGACATGGGTCACACAAATTTGTTGTAAAACTTGATAGTTCTGTTGCTGGTTTTCTTTTCGTGAAGTCTTGACAGAGGCGTCATGGTTGCGGCGTGGACCTCCTAAAGGTTCTAGACACTGCGATTTCCAAGAAGTCCTTAGATTCCTCCATATGTTCCGAAAGAGAGCTAGAAACGTTTACCAGATTTATCACAGCAAACTACATTTTGACATCAAGAAGGTGTATCGATACCTTCGATACTGCGTCAGAGCAAACCTCATCGAAATCGACCACATCGAAGGAGAAGGACTTTTCCATGCAAAATACTATCGACTCACAGACAAGGGACGAACACTCGTGGAACTCTTTGGCAACTCACGCAAAAATACGTTATTAGACGAATGACACTGTTTTTAACGCCAGTTTTTCTTTAAGGCTAATCTTAACTTAAATCAAGTTGCACGTCTCATCCATATTTGGCGTGAAACTTGAGCCTAGTCTTAACCAAACTCAAAGAATTCTATGGGAAACTACAGAAAAATCAGGGAGTTCTGTTGCCAGCGTGGCGACAAGCCTATGGAGAAAACCGCATCGTCAGCTTCTCCGACGTAATAACAGCCTACACTCGCGACCCAAGCTGCAAAGCCTTTGTAGACTTCCTAGCAGACCAAGCCGTAGGAATGGGCTTCCACACAACAGTTAACACAGAATATGCCCAAGCTGAGCAGGCTAAGCAGGTCGTGGACGAATTCAACGAAACCACAAACCTAGACGAACTACTGCAGATAGGCGCCAGAGAAATTGTGGCGTCAGGCAACAGTTTCTGGCTAAAAATCGAACCCGAACATTTGCAAAATCTAACTATTCTGCCCCTCACCGGCTTTGACAATCCAAGGGCTGTAATGCGAAACAGGTATGGAGAAGTCACGGGCTACAACTACTTTTACAGCGACGTAAAAACCAGTTTTCCGCCAGAAAAAATAGTCCATTTCAAATGGAACCCTATAGACTTCTCAGCCTTCGGAACAGGCGTCCTACAAGTCCTCCTAACCGAACTCTGCTTCAACGGAGAAACACGCATGTCCTTCCTAGAGATGAAGGCACGCATAGAAAAAATCATGCCAGAAATCTTCGAAAAATACGCTGGACCCGACGAACTCTGGATCTTCGCAGGCGCAAGCGAAGAAAAACTCGCAGAATATCAGAGGCTAATAAAATCAAAGCCTAAAGCAGGGGCAAGATTCGTCTACAACAAGGCTGAAGCAGACGTGAAAACCGTGGCGGTGGATCCAAGAGCCCGCTACGAAGCCTACGTGGAACACATACTAAACCAAGTTTATTTGGGCGGCCAAACTCCCCTGCCCAAACTTTTCACGACGCCAGGCTTCACAGAAGCTTCAGCGAGGGCGGCTCTGGACATAGCAGAACGAAAGGTTATGGCGCTGCAACGGTTCATAAAAAGAACATGCGAACGAGAAATCTTCTATCCCATAATCCAACAGGCAGGATTGAACCCAGCAAAGGCGAATTGCCGACTGAACTGGGGCAGAGAAAAACCTGAAGCCAAACTTGAGGATCTGATTCGACTAGCCGAAATCAGCGCCTCCCATGGAGTTCCATACATAAGACCGGAAGAACTGCGCAAAAACCTAGTCAAAGCTGGTTTTGAGCTGTGGGAAAAAGAGGAGTGAACATGGAGGTGAAAACAGATGGGATTTGAATTCAAACCAAAACTTTCCGCCATACTAGCTGTTACTCATGGCGCTTCTGTTGGCTTAGCATACATTGTTAGTCAAGGAAACATTACAGTCACAATCCTATGGTTCGCCCTATCCACCGGCGTAACAGCTGGACTAAGCTATTACAAAGAGAAGGAGTAAAACAGAAGACTAGACTCCGAAAAACGGAAACAAGTTAGTTGCCACCCATAATAAATTCTAGAAAATTCTTCTGAAGGAAATCCTCAGAAGCTATTTAAGCCTTCACCGTCATAACTGAAAGTTTGTCCAAGGAGCCTTTCAGTCTTGCCTGAAGTCGACGACATTTTGAAGTTGCTGGAAAATGGGAAGTGGCATGACTTAAAGGAAATAGGAAAGAAGATTCAACTTCCCGACTTGGACGTTAAGAGTGTCGCAAAATTTCTAGAACAATACAATTTCATCAAACTAGACGAAAGAAAACAAAAAGTAAAACTAGACCCCTCTGCACGACATTTTCTTAAGAAAATTCAACAACTCGAAGTTGAAGAAAAGCGTTAAGCCGTTATAAGGGCTTTTAGGCGGTCGTACGCCCGAAGCAAGTTCTGCCCCTTATTCGTGGTTTTGAAAAATCTCGGATCCTTGCCTTCTTCATCTTCTGAAATTTTTCTGAGGAGCCCCCGGTCAAGGAGAAGATTCAAGTAGGCACCAAGCTGTCTAAAGCTGAGGTTACAGCTATACATGATCTGCGTCTTCTTTGCCCCACCAGCGGTAACACGCAAAACATCTGCGATAATGTCAATTTGGCTTCGATGCGAAGGAACTAATTTCTCCTCAACCTCAACCAAAGAATACACCGTGAAAGGATTTGCTATGTTTGTATGATATATACCTTGATATTTAAACTTTCATAAAAGTACCTCTAAAAGGATCTTGAAAAAAGAATAGCTATATTTAATAATGAAGTTGAGGAGAAATAACTGGAAACCGGAAAAAGGTTTCCTCGTTTTTCACCGCAATAGGTGAATGATTATGAAAAAGAAAAGCACATTTATTCAGGCGGTTACGTTAAGTCAAGGTCCTTGCACAGTTTATTGTGATCAACGCTTTTCTCCATGAAGATGCTAAGGCGATGATTATTAACTACCATAGACAGAATTTTTGTGCTTTCGCTCTCCATAATTACACTGTCGAGTTCGCCGATTTCAAGCATGGCTAGCATGTCCTGTCCTACCTCAAAGGCTGTAGCGGACAAGACTGCATAGTCGATTATTTTTGTTGGGTCCTTTAGGTCTATTGAAGCTGAATTTGAACCTCTGAGAAGATATCCGATGATTCCCTCTTGACCCTTGATGCCTTGCAACTTTTCCTGCAAGACTTCAATATGGTCTTTATTGTCTTTAGACTTGCTTTTAGCAGACATGTGAATCCCTTCAGGTTGATGCCGGTTTAACTTTTACCAATTCTCCCTTTTTCACTTCCAGCGTCTTGCAGACCTTTTCAGGTATTCTGATCATTCCCTTTCCTTTCAGTTGCGCATCGCTTATTTCCTTCACTTTACATTGTGTGGCCTTTCCACCAAAGGCTTCTATCTCAACTTCGTTGAGGCTTTCTTGGTTCAGAAGCTTGGCCCACTCTTCTATGAGTTCTATATCGATTTGCACGGAGTCACCGATGAAAAAACCGCTGAGGGTGTCGACGACGAGTTGTTTTGAGGGTGTGAATTGGAGGGGGGTAGGGGTGATTGTCTCTAGCAATTTCAGAACTGTTGGAATTATCACATGGGTTATAGAGTGTAAATAGGTTGTGTCCGCATCTTTGGATACCGCCAAGGCTAGGTACATATCGTTAACGCTAGATAGGATTATTTTGCCCTTTTTCCCATCGACATAGAAGGCTTTTAAGCTCCCGATTGCAGCTGCTTTTTCGGCTACGCTTTGAAAAGAATGTATCATTTTTTCCATAGTTTTTTCATCGGTTTCCGAGTCCCCTGCGACTATTGCTCCATCCTTTGTAAAAATGAAAGAGCGACTGACGTCGGGACATATTTTCCTGATTTCGCTCAGAGCGTTGTTTAGCGCAACAGCGTATGGGTCCTTGTTCATTGTTTTCACGTCCTGTTCTTGGCGCCAGGCAGGGTCTAAGAGATCTTGAGTAGAATCCGCTCTGGCACCCCATCGCTTTCCAGCACTAGATATTTGAGTCCTTCCGTGTCTCCGATTTGGTCTACCCAATTTAATGCTTCGCGGGCTTTTTGTAGAACTAAGAGTCTGTCCTGTTGGCTTCTAACAACTTCTTCGATAGCGGTTAGTTCGTGGAATGGATTGGCGTCTAAGATAACGCTTAAGTCGCCGACAGTTATTTCTCCTAGGCTGTTTTGGGCTGTCTTTTTTCCAGCGAGTTTGAATACTACCTCTCGAATCTTTTTTGACCTTTCAGCTAACGTGCGGATTTCGTCGAGTCTGCGTAGGTATTCGCCTAGGACGCTCTTTGTTCGAGTTATCTCGCCTTCTATAGCCTTCGCTATGTCAACCGCGGAATCGTATTCTTTTAGTTCAACTACCATATTTACACCTCCAAGGACGATGAAAGAGGGCTGAGTTTCCCCTACCCCCAATTTTCAATCGAGTTTTGGGTATGCTATTGTGGTGCGTTTTCTGTGGTTGGGAATTTGTTGCCTGTAGATGAATGCAGTTCTATGTCATACGGATAGCCGTTAGTCCACCCGACATTGGTCAACTGGATTGTTGTACTTCCACCCTTCGTTATGGTTACATCCGTGAAGTCTATGATTTTACCAGCGACTCCGTAACCCGTTATCTTGGCCTCTGTAAGTACCATGTCTGAAGTTCCTGTGTTCTGCACGCTTACGTTTATGTAATTAGTGCTCTGACCTGATGTGCCGCCGAACTTTACGTTTGTGTATTTTAGTTGTTCTGTTTTCATGAAGGTGAAGGTCAGTGCTCCCATCCAAGCTGCGACGGCGATGGAAACTGCGACGGTCACTGCGATCAATATAATCGCTGCAACTACTGGGCTCAAAGCTTTCTTACTCTTTAGGAGTTTCATTTTTTGTTTTATCCCTCCTTTTAGGGTTCACAAGAGAGATAATGCAGTATGGAGATTTAAATCTTACGACTTACGACAATGTATTTCAAAGAAAAAAATCTCCAAGCCTGCGGCTCCCAACAAGCCGCCTGCTCGCCCAGCTACTCTATCTTTTTAAAGAACTCCAAAAGGAGTTTAGCTATCTTCTCACCGAACTCGGTTTTCATGTAATATTTCTTTAAGGGATCAATGGCCTCACTTTTGGCTAAGCCCAGATCCTCGATCTCCATCATTCTTGACCTAAAGGTTCCGTCGCTGAGGGTGAGATTTAGCTCTTGCATGAAAGCCTTTGCGTTCTTCCATCTGCCCTTTTCTAGGTGCAAAAGAAAGATGCAGTCAATGGCGTGGTCTTTTTCGAGCATCGATTTGATGGCGGAAAGTTTTTTGTCGGTGAGAATGCCTTTTATTTCTTTTTCTACTGCCAATGATTATCCCAACCGTATTCGTTGTTTGGTATATTTTGCACACTACCCATTTAAAGTTTATATTACGATTTCTGACATAATTCTCATTACACAATGCTTAGGATGCCATTTTCTCCCTTTTCAAGTTTGAAACATTTGGCTCTTGATCATATTGGCGTTTGCAGGAAGTGCTTGATTATAGGGACTTTTAGCAATAGTATGCTTTCTTAAGACGCAAGATTTAATACGCAGTTGCGCATCCTATTGTATAGGAGAACTCCAATGCAACAGATCAAGAAATTCAACGAAAAAGTACGGGCAAAAATAAAATCTGCTGGCAGCTTCTTTCCAAAAGTTTTCAAAAGGCAAAAGCTAAAAGCCTTACCCCCGGCGCCTCCCCCGAAACCTCTGCCAAGAGGCTACAAAATCGTCGAAAGATATCCCTTATACGAGCCTTACGTGCATGTTGCCATAGCCCAGAACCCCACAACCGGCGAATTCAAGTATATCCTAGATGAACTTCAACTAGACATACTAGAAAGAAACGTATACGACAGAATCCTAGAGATTCTCCTAGCCGAGATCGGATCACCCAGAGAAGAAATCCTAGACCCCCGACAATTCTTCGTCACAGAAGCCGAAAAAATCGTCAACAAATACCGGATCAGTCTAGGCTGGTTACCTGATGTTTCTTGGTCCAAGATTCTTTACCATGCCCAACGAAACCTAGTTGGCTTTGGCCGAATTGATGCCTTGATGCGGGACCAAAACATTGAAGATATCTCCTGCGACGGTGTCAAGAAACCTGTTTACGTTTGGCATAGAAGATACGAGAACCTTGAAACAAACCTAATTTTCGAGGATGACCAGGAACTCGACGACGCCGTAGTTAAGTTGGTTCACATGGCTGGAAAACATGTTAGCTCAGCCTTCCCCATAGTTGACGCTTCTCTGCCCGGCAAACATAGGCTTGCAGTTTGTTACAGACGGGAGGTAACGCCCTTCGGAACAGCTTTCACTATAAGGAAGTTCAGGGAGGACCCCTACTCAATCATAGACCTAATAAACCTAGGAACTCTTTCCGAGGAGTTGGCTGCGTATTTGTGGATGTGCCTAGAGAACAGAGGCTCCCTCATGGTCCTCGGAGGAACGGCTTCAGGAAAAACCACCTTTCTCAACGCCGTAGCTTGTTTGATTAAGCCCGGCAGCAAGATCATCACAATTGAGGAAACGGCAGAGCTTAACCTGCCTCACGAAAACTGGGTGTCATTGATTTCAAGGAGAAGCTACGGTCTCGGAGAAACCCTAACTGGCGAAGTAACCCTCTTCGATCTAGTTAAGACTTCCATGAGACATCGTCCAGACTTAATAATTGTTGGTGAGATTCGAGGCAATGAGGCATATACTCTGTTTCAAGCGTTGGCAACAGGCCACGGCGGCATGGCTACCATGCACGCGGAAAACATCGATTCAGCTGTCAAACGTTTAATCCAGAAACCCATGGACATAGCACCAGCATACATGCCTCTAATGAACATGGTTGCGTCGATTCAAAGAGTGCACTTACCACAATCGAAAACTGGAGAAATGAAGGCTTATAGACGAGTACTTTCTGTGGATGAAATTGCTGATTACGAGGATTATAGAAATGTCTTCAAATGGAACGCTGCTGAAGATGCCCATGCTCCATCGTTCAAAAATGGGATCATGCTCCCCGCCATAGCCGAACGCAGAGGTTTCAGCTGGGAAGAATTGATGAATGAGATGAAACGTCGAGAAAACGTGTTACACTGGATGCGGAAACGCAACATACGAAGCTACAAAGATGTCGCAGGGATCATAACCGAATACTATTCCAGGCCAGAAGAATTTTACGAGAGGGAGGTCCAAGCTGATGCCCTTACTCAGCACTCTTGAGGGCTGGTCCTACCGAATTTTCGGACGTTTCTCCCCAAAATTTCTAAGCAATATCTTCGAGTTCAAGGAATACTTAGCAAAGGCAGGAGTCAAGATTTATCCTGAGACCTATGTTTCCTTAATGTTCTTCGTAGCTCTCCTAACTGTACCAGTATCCATTACAGCGATTGTGCTTCTGTTCTTCACTAAACTGCTTTTCCTCATTTTTCTGGTACCAATGCCCGTCTACGTTATGATTGGGTTCATGGTTACACCAATGTCGAGGGCTGGTGAAAGAGCTAGCGCGTTGGAAAGGGAAATGCCCTTTGCAGCAACGTACATTACGGTTATGGCGTCGGGCGGTATACCGCCTTACATGAGTTTCAAGCGGCTCACAGATGTTGAACTGTTACCTGCAATGCGTAAGGAAGCTAGAAGTCTAATCAGAGATGTGGAAATCTTTGGTGTAGACCCCCTCTCCGCCCTAGAAAACGCAGCTAAAAGTAATCCCTTAGATATCTTCAGAGACTTCGTTTCAGGATACGCTTCGACGGTTATTATAGGCGGCGACGTTATCCATTTCCTTGAAACAAAGGCGCAGGACATCTTTAAAACAAGGTCCCTAAGGGTTAAGGCTGCTGCTGAGCGTTTGGGAATGCTTCTGGAGTCCTTCATCATTATAATGGTTCTCATGTCCCTCTGCTTCTACATCCTCTTTAGCGTCGAGTCTATATACAGCACAGGCATGGATATGGGGTCCGGAGTGATAATGTACACGTACATTTTCACTCCTATGCTTTCCGTTGTTTTCATATATCTCGCCCACGGCATGCAACCGAAAACTCCCATCAGTGAGTGGAGACCATACAAAGCTTACGCCCTTTCTTCAGCGGGGGCTATCTTAGTTCTGCTACTGCTAACAGGCTTCCTTGGAATGATTCAAACACCATTAGACTTCATCAAAGGCATCGTTGATCTCCCCACTGCGGTGGCTATCGCCCTAATAATCTCTGTTGTGCCTCCAGCCGTTGTTCACTCCAGAATTAGTGGCAGAAGATTAAGCATTGAGCGTGGAATAGCCAACTTTCTCAGAGATTTAACAGAAGTTAGGAAAACAGGGTTGTCTCCTGAAAAATGCATTGAAAACCTTTCGGATCGTGATTACGGCGAATTTTCTAAAGAGCTGAAAAAAATGTCCTCTGACCTCTCTTGGGGCACTCCGATGAGAAAAGTCATCATAGATTTTGTGAAGCGAACCAAGAGTTGGATGTCCCAGATCGTAATGTTTCTTCTGTTGGAAGCTGTTGACGTGGGCGGCGGAACTATAGCCATGATTGAATCGCTTGCGAGATTCAACACCATGACTCAGGAAGTGGAGAAAGAGAAAAGAATGAATGTTCGACCCTACCTGCTCATGCCCTATTTCTGTGCAATTCTGTTGGTAGCAACGACTCTTATGACCCTCATTTTCACCACCCAGACTGTGACCATGGCGGGACCCCAAACCGCAGGGGCGGCAAAAGGCCCTGACATAAACTTTCTTACGTTGATCTTCACGGTTTCGGTGATCACCCACTGCTATCTGATTGGGTTGGTAGCTGGCAAAATCAGCGAAGAATCTTTGGCTGCCGGTTTCAAGCATTCCGCTCTACTCGTTCTCATCGCCATCGTTGCAGCAAAAATCGTTCCTATGATCATGTAGGAGGAAAACATATATTTGGTTGACAAATGCTTCAAAAAACGCTTCGATAAACGGGCAATTAGTCCTGTTGTTTCTACTGTCATATTGACCGGTGCTATGGTTGCTTTGCTCAGCATTACGTTGGTTTTTGCAAATAGTTTTCTTTGGTCTAGGATTGCAGAAAGTGACTTTAACTCAGCTAAACAGCTCATGCAGACAATAGGGCTTCAGATCGACGATGTTGCTTGGACTCCTGGACGCACACAAACGATTCGATACTCAAGCAAGTGTGGAGAGGTTACCCTCTTATCCTCAGCGCTGAACTACACGGTGTACTACAAGACGAAAGGAGGCACCACCTATCAATTTCTTGCTTCGTACCAAGTTGGAGTTCTCCTTTTCAACATTCCAACATCAAAATATTCGATTAGTAACAATTATTACGAGTTAGTCTTTCCGTCTCAGAACAGCACTCTAACCTTGACAGGCACTTCTGCTCCGGTTATACGAGAATTTGCAGTTGAGAAGTTGCCCATGGGCGACGGCAATTACATAAGAGTTGTTGTTGCGCCATGCGTTAGATCGCTTTTTTCAACAGCTAACACGTCAGATGATGATTACTACGTGAAATTATACCTTCCTGTTCTTACCCAAGGCAGTGCTCCTAGATTAACCCAGTCTGTCACTGTAACGGGGAATTCCCTTGGAGCTAAAACTGTAAGCAATGTTGCCAGCATTAATGTTACTGTGAGTTTTCCCAGTTCAACTAGACAAATGGGTTTCGATGCCTCCTTCTTCAGATTTCCAAGTCTCTACCAAGTGATTAACATTCCCGATGGATACGACGATGCAGTGCTTGAGTTTTTCGTTGGTGGGGTGGTTGTGGAATTTGGGGTCAATTAATATGGGATGTTGAAGTGGGGGGGGTCTTTATAGGTGCCGCACATAACTATTGAGTATGTTATAATGATTCCAGTGTTGTTTGCCCAAATTGTAGTATTTCCCTTTGTCGCGAGCATGATGGCTGTAGCATGGACAAACAGCCACAGAGAAGCTGAACTACAAGATGCTGCAGATTACCTGGCGAGCACAATTCAACAATTCTATCTTTCCGTAAATGGAGAGGAAATCTCTGCTGGAAATATTACTCATGCATCAACTCTCCCGCCAACGATTCAATCTTATCCCTACAAGGCCACGGGGTCGCTGAGATTTGCGGATTCCAGTGGAGTGCTTACACTTCTCCTTGAATTGCTAGGAACTAAAATTACGGTGACATCCACCGTTGTGTTGGGTTCAAATGTGCTGTGGATGGAAGAATCTGTTTTTGAGAGCACTTCCCCTGACGCTTCAATTAGAATTCAGAAGTTTGCTAATGGCACGCTCCTCTTTTCCTTTGGGAGCTGATCTAACATGGCAGGTCCGACAATAGATCATATGGTTTCAATCACAGTGCTTATAGCAGCGCTATTGCTGACTTTCGGTCTTTATAATCAGGTCCTTGCCACTGCCTTTGCATACCAACGTAACCATCAAGTTGTTATGAAGGCCGTCGACCTCATGAACACTATATGTTTAAGTCCAGGAAACCCTCCAGACTGGGGACACACTAACAGCACTCCGTTAGGTTTCGGTCTTCAAGACCCGGAATCTGCTGGCTACACCCTTAGTCCCTATTCTATAATGAGGTTAACGTCTTCATCAGGCGGTGGGTTAGTTTACTATCCAAAGACAGGTTTGTACTACAACAATGTTAGTTTAGGCTCGGGGGGTTCCTTACTTATGCCAGTGGGCGATTGTATCGACTATGCAACGGCTTCGAGACTTTTGGGTGTAAACGGATCCTATGGATTCCAACTTAGCATTACGCCCACATTGAATGTTACTGTTTCACAGGTTCCTGCGAGTTATTTAATTCTCAAAGTTGAAGTGCTGGGGCCTGGGATGCCAGTAAGTGGTGCCACCTTGAATTATTACATGCATCGGGTGGTTGCAGGTGGAGGATCGGCTCCCTCATTTATTACGCAGTCAGGAGTTGCACAAACCGACTCAGCAGGTTCAGCGCTGTTAGAATTTCCCTCTATAGACGACTCAGACGATCCTTACTCTTTCGTGGTTTATGCTCATCTTGGCGGGCTCAAGGGGGTTGGTTATTACTCTCATGATGTTCTTCGTAATTATCCTCAATTTATTGTGCCATTCATCGGAAACTTTGAAAATGGAAGCATCATCATTGCTCACAGTTGGGATGTACACAACTATACACAGACTCCAGTACCCAACGTCTTCTACAACGCAACCTTTTTGGTTTTAACCGAGGACTTCAAGTTGCGCCAAGTTGAAATAGTGAACTCTACAGGGCAAGTGAATTATGGTCAAGGAAAACCCTATGCTATAACGCAGATTCCAGCCTCAGAATCAGGAATCCTGTTTATTTCATATCGGTGGGGAAACCGATTTGGAACTGTGATGGTGCCCTGGGGAATCGGTACCCTCGGAGTTTCAGCAACTTTTGGTGGCGATCCTTCTGGCCATTCTTTCGTTGCCACCGAACTTAGGCAGGTAACCGTCAATGGGATATCGTATCAGGTGAAGTTGGCGGTATGGCGCTTGGAAGATATGAATTTTGGTGAAGGTGTGCGGCGTTGATGAGAACTGTTGAGGTCCTGTTCGTGATTATAATCATATTTGGGGCCTTCATCGTTGCCACCCAGTTTGCTGTTCTGCCCTCACCACGTCAGATATTCGGCACTAATCTACGAGAGTTGGCCGTGTCAACGCTTCAAACCCTCGATGCGGCGGGTAACCTTACCAGAACAGTTTTTAAAAGCCCCTCTGACCCAGCTTGGGAAATATTAAAGAACGCTCTGTCCACTTCTCTTCCTCCTAACATCGTCTACAATCTCTCTGTTTTCGAAATCTCATCTTCTGGGGGAGTTGTAACCTATCGCCTAGTAGCGTCTATCTCTGACACTGAAGGTGATCTTGGAGCTGGTTCTGAAGCTGCTTCATATTTAGTGACGTCTCCAAACGTTACATTTTCCATAACTCCGGAGAAAATAGGAGAGAAGTCGGGAAAGAACATAACTCTCTACATCCTGAATTGCAACGATGCCAACGGATGGTGGATCACCGGCTATACCGGCCAGACCCTTGCCGCAGACCTCTACAACCTCCTTTCCCCATACTTTAAGACCACCATTCTTGTAAACTCTACTTCTCAGCTTGGGCTTCTCTTAAACGGGACGGCACTCAGAGGAGAAACTCTGCAAGATGCCGTGTTGATCAATACCTTTGGAGAGGCTGTGCCCATTCCTGCGGGATACTATACAACCCAAGGCTACGATTCGAGTCGTAGCTCGTATGCAAAATATGCCTATATCCTGGGTCAAAGGGTCCATCAGTATAATTGGACTTGGGTTAGTATCGTAGGTTATCCATTCTACTATGTTACCAATACTATAACTTTTGCAAGTACCCAGAATGATTGGGGAATATATGGAATGAAAAGCGTGGGAGCCGCTGGCCTCAACGCCTTTCTACAGGGTCTAGATAGTCAATCATATTCGTATAATAGTCAATGGATCACTGGAAGCCCAGGTGTTGTCCAGTTTAATTTGGATGCGTCTTACTATTCTAATTATTACGGTGTTTATCCGTCTCCCTATCAAACGGCAACACGTGCGCTTCCCACATCCATTTTGAGCACATACCATTTAACTGCCACAGAGATTTTTAACCGCCCGCCATCGCCAAACCAGAACTGGATTGCAGCTGCAACCTACCGTCATACAGGGGGTGGCGCTCTTACGGCTATAGGGCTAACAAGAATTCCAGACATAAGAGTTACCGCCCTTGGACTTCTCATGTACTACTGTCCAACAATTTATAGATCTGAGTTTGGAGCCAGTGGCACATCAAGACTTGTCACCCTACAACTCAGCCAGCAAGGAGGAGCCTAAATAATGAAGAAGAAGTCTCGGGGAAATAAGGCTCAGTTCTCCATAATTGCGGCGATACTGGTGTCAATAATTCTAGTAGCCGCTGTCGTAATGATTTATACCATGATTCGCCACAATCCAATGCTGGAATCGCCGAAGGTTCTGAGTTCAATTGAAGAAATGAACGTAGCCATCAAAAGAATTCTAGAGTTTACAGTTGGGTACTATGGTTCAATTCTGCAGGTTACTGGAAACGCAACTTATGCCAAAGACCGTGCATCGAGCTATCTTCAAAGTGGGTTAGTCAACATCGCTCGTTCACATCCAGAATGGAATCCATCCTTCAACGTCGATTTCCAAAGAATCTCCACTCTCTGGTTTACGCCAGAAAGTTACAGCATGGGAAACATCTCAATAACTTATTCCTTATCAGGTCTTGGAGTGCAAGGATTGAACTACACGACTTCAGCGCTTTTGAAAGCTACTATTTTGGAACCTTTAAACAGTAGTCAAGCAAGGGTTCTCGTTACACGAGAAGACAATGAGCCTGAACTTAGGTTAAAAACAGAAAACTTCTTCTTCTATTCCTACAGCTACTCTGACTTGACCTGGAAGCTTGTTAACCCGGAAAGTGACCCCCTAGCCTTCTCCAATGGAACCTATATTATGCAAATCCCTTCTGGAGTAGATCGCGACTTATACTCCATCCAAGTTGTTGACCCACGAGGCATTCTGGTAACCGCCTTCTACTCTGAGGACTCCCTTGTCTCGGGAATCCCCCAGTACTCCTATACTTTTACTTGGAATTCCACCCTCTACTCTTCTTTGACCAGAGACACCCTTGTGATTGAGAACCTCCAGAACGGCACTCTAAGATGGCTTGACCAAAACCTGTTAACAAATGGAAAGCCAGTTCCTCCTATTTCAGTGAAAGCGCTCCATGTTAACCAAACCATTAATGGAGTGAATCGTGAGGTACCGTTTCAAATAGAAGACTGGGGCTCAAACTATAGAGTGCCCCTAGGCCTCACCAGCAACGCCAGCGTCTTCAACAACAGAAACATGATAGCTTTCCTAGTAAACCACAAGGTTCAAAAGGTTACCTTTTGGTGGGACGGAAGGGACACAGCGAACCAAACATCCTACGCTTGGACTAACAGATACTTCACAGGAGACGATCCTGCCAATCGCCTTTTAACCAATGGAATCCTTAGCCTAACGATAAACAACTTTCAAATAATCTCACGGGTAGGGACAACCACTAGCACTGCAGAATTTTTGCGAATCAATGATCGAAAGCCTACATACGGGGCTGAACCAGCCTACGTTATTCATCATGGCATTATTAGGGACATAGTGCAGCAAGAAGCAGAATGGAGTGGCGGAATCGCAAATTGTCCAAACGTGTACTCCCAGATCTATTTGACCCTTCCCGCCAACGCAACATACTACACCTATGCTTTGAGACTGATCTTCGTGACTTCATCTCAACCCAGAACCATAACCGACTTGAGCGCCATCCAACTAACAAGTGATTGGATGGCAGGACAACGATCCCTAACAGAAAACGGAACCAGCAGTGGTTTTCCAATAATAGGAGAAACATTTTCGGGACAAAACAGGTTGTTCTATAATTTCTCGAGTCCCTCTACCGGTTGGGCGCATCATTGGAGCGAGTACATAAGTGGAAACAGTGGCGGCGGAATGATATTCACTGACGGTTCCAACAGGAAACTTTACACCTTTGACAGCATCGCAGGCGCCAAGACAGGCGCTCTTAGCGTAGCAGTCACAGGGAGAACAGGCTGGAGGACTCCCACTGCTGTATACAGCAAATGCGGTGAAGATGGCAGTTACCCTGCTTCCCGAGCCATAGACGGCAGTACATCAACCTCCTGGCGACACAGCACCACAGAGAATCATTGGATTGTACTAGACATGGGAAAAACGATGAATATTTCTAGAATAAGAATTTATCAAAGTGGGACGGCTTCCTACAGATGGGGGCAATCTAACGGTATTGAAGTCTATGTAAGCGATGACCCCGCCAACTGGGGTTCTGCCGTATGGACTGGAACTTTGAATTCAGGAGGTTGGCAATCAAGTGGAGCATTCTCAAAACAAGGTCGGTATGTTAGGCTTTATAGTAGAAGCACAAGTTCGTCACAGAGATTCTATGAGGTTGAAGTTGAAGTGCAGGAAAGACAGACAACAATTGAATTCAATCCAGTGGAGCGGTACCAAGCTTCCTTCACCTATGCGCTGGACGTAACTTGGCACGGCGCAGTTGTCACCTTCGAAGATGAGCCTATCTACCCAAGCTCTGGCGGAAACATCGGTCTCTGGATATTAGTGGAACGTCCACCTACCGTTGCGGTAAGTTGAAAATAGAATGGAAACCTCTGAAGCTTCTGGAATCGCCATCTTTTTGATAGGTGTAGCCCTCTTAACAACAGCGTTCTTTGGCGCCTACCTGTTTTTAAAGGGAGACATCAGCATTTTGCCAGTACCCGACCTCACAGCCGCCTTAGGCGAGGCTTTAGCCCCCCTCATAGAAGCTTTTATCCGAATAATGTACTTCGCCGTAATGGTTTGGATTGGCTCAACAATAACTATGAGAGGGATGACGGTTCTCTTACAAGTTAAACCAGAAGCAAAACTGGAGATACCAAAGGAGAAACCAAAAGAGATATCAAAGGAGACTAAAGCAAGAGAAGAACCAAAGAATCTAGAAGAAGCTTGGCAAAAAGCTATGCAAGAGGCTAAACTAGAAGCCAAATCAGCCTAATTTCGCTATTCCTTTTCTTTCTAAGCTTTTGAGACTCTCTTTGCGTGGAACCGTCTCGCCCACAGCCACAAAACTCCATAGGTTGTGACTAAGAATATTTTTAGGAAGAAAAGAACACAGAGCAGTTGGACAACATTCATTTATTCCACCAGTTAAAGTATCGCGACCATTTCATAAAAACTAAATTTCGGCAACGAAATATGTCGGTTGAAGTAATAAGCCATATATTCTGACCATGCAAACTATAGTTTGAGGTTGCTGAAGAGAGAAAGGAGTTTGGTTAACTAGGAGACGACGACTAAATCGTCTCCCCCTCTTCCCACACCCGCAAGAACGAGATTTTTACTTTAGAATGAAGCTAAGAAGAATCCACACGATATCTCCATAGGCTAGGGCAACGATCAAGCCGGCTGTGATGAAGATGAGCATGGGTAAACCTGGGGTTGCCCACACCTCGTTTTCAAGTTTTCCTTCATCTTTAGCTTTCAAGAGTCTTTCGACGATGTCCTCTCTTTCTTCATCTTTTGGAAATATGAGCAATTTTCTTCTGCTTTCTTCTGCTTCGTCCGCATAAACGTCTTCAAGAGGGTACAGGTGTTTCCCTTTTTCCAGTTCAGCAATCTTCACTTTGTAGCCGCAGAGAAGTGTCAGAATCTTGCGGCCCACAGATTCTTTCTCAAACCCTTCAAAGAGCCTTTTTTTGGTTTTGCTTTTCCAGAGAAGGTTGCGGAGGAGAGCGTAGAATATGCTCAGGGCTGCCAGAAGAACGGCGTTGGTGAATACGGTGATGGGAAAAAAGAGAGAAACGAAGCCAAGGGGTTGTTGAAGGAGATAGGTAGGGTAGGAGGGTAGGGCCAGGGACAGGCATATTAGGGCTTTTGCGTCTGCTCCGCCAAAGGCTCCGACATAAAAGAGAGCTAAAGCGAAGGCTGAGGTTATTGCGAAGGACAGAGCGTAGGTGCTCAGTGATTCGGGTGCAAACATAAAAAATTGTATGGAGGTCAGGGCGAAGGCTGAAGGTGCAAGAACAGCCCAAACCATGTTGCTTACTTCTCGTGTTTTATAATCGCTCCAGGAGGCGTAAATCAAAAAACTCAGACAGAGAGTGATTCGAGCACCGTCAAGTATTTCGTTCACTTGAATTACGCACCAGACAATTATTGAGAGGATTCAGTATAAAAGGAGATAATTAAAAAATTCTTGTAAGGGTGCAGTCAGCGCGTCGGAAATCTTAGTTATTAGTGATTGTATCCTCTAAGGGTGGAGCCAAGGGTTTCGCTGTTTCTAAGGTGCTTCCTCGTGGAATTCTAGGGGTGATCCAACTTGGGGGGCAACTTTGAAGTAGTATGTTGTTTTGGAGGTCCAAGAGTAGGTGATAGTTATAGTGAGGAGTGATCCTCCGTCTTTCTCAACAAGTTTTGAAGTAGGGTCGTAGGTTACTGAGGACTGTTTTGGAAGATTCGTAGAGGATGTGCCCACATATACAGCGTCAATTGTTGCGTCTGATGTTCCTGTGTTGCGTATGTAGAGAGTGATGGTGCCCGCTGTTGAATTCCAAGCTACGGAGTCCTTGCTGAGTATTACTCCTGCTTGGCTTCCTGCCGATGATGTGAAGGTCATGACCCAAGCGTAGGTGACTATGACTGCTGCGACGGCGATGACTATCAAGAGGAGTGTGGCTAGAATTGGGGATATTCCCTTTTTCGATTTCAGCATTCTCTTCATGGTTTGATCCCACGGAAATGATAATATGGCATGGAGACTTTTAAATCTTACGACTTACGATACTATATTTGGAATCTAAGTAACCCTACATATTCAGAATCTGAAACAAAAATATCTGAACATACATCAAGACAGAAAAATGCTTTCTATGTTATGTAATTTCGAAAGTGATAACGTAGAGGCTGTAGGTTGAAGTGTTTGGCACTCGAATCTTCAGATAGACGTAAAGGTAAGAGGTGCCAGCTGTGGTTGCTAGAAGATTGCTCATGCTTATGTATATGGTTGAGTTGACGCCTCCAGGCAAATTATAGGATTCGCCTTCAGACTTAACTATAGATCCTCCGCTGACGGCTATTTGATTGCTTGAAGTGCCGTCATGAAGACTTATGTTTAGAGTTGATAAGCGACCAATGTTGGAGCTGCCGTAGACTTTCATGTTGACTACCCAATTACCTGCGCCTTGGTTAACGACTTTAAGGACGTAATCATAAGTTTGTGTTGTCCAAACTTGTAAAAGCGTTGCATCTATCTTCCAGCTGTCTTGAGTTATGTCGCTTGTTTCCGTGCCCCCTTTGAATCTTATTGTAAATGTTGAAGAGTTCAGATAGGAGGAAACTGAAACGTTGTTCCATCCGTTTGTGAGGTCTGTGAAGAGGTTTTGCCACGCTGAACCATTCCAGACGTCAACACGAATGTTTTCGGGTGCGTTGAATGGCACATCGGAAGAGAAGGAGTAGCTTCCAGAGCCTGAACCATCATTGTTGTTGGGTCCTACGTCGTCAAAATTGTTGTTTAGTTTGAAGTAAGACCTGAGGTTAGTTTCGGATCCGGTGAGTTCGGTTTTGTAATCGCTTTGTATCTGCGCTAAGGTTCTCTCGGTATTCCAGTATCTTAAATCATCTCCCTTTCCATCTGTTGGATTTACACCGCCTCTTGATGCCATAAAATTGTTCTGGGTGACACCTACCGTCGACACTGTGGATGTCCATGCATTGTTATAGGCATCTAGTGTGGGGCGATTGGTTTGGTCTCCAACGTACAAGTATAGTCTGTCCGTGTTTTCGTTCCATACTATGGCTATGAAATACCATGTGCTATTGGTGAAGCTGGTGCTGCTTGTAAGGGAGCCCGTAGCCCCCCAGTCGAGAACGAGATTTGAACCAGAAAATCTTGTTTCCATGTTATCGTGTTGACCCCACGGTCTGTTACCAACCGTGTCCCACTTAACCCAGAAGGAGATGGTGCCAGTCACAGAACCCCAATTGGGTGTTCCACTCCCGATTATCATGTATCCTCCCGTGGCATCCAAAGAATACGTGTTGCCCCACTTATTGACGTATATAGCCAACTCTTCATTCGTTTCGTCGTAGTCTGCGCCTGTCCATTGACCCTCCAAATCTAATTGCCAATCGAGAACAGTGTACTCAGCATACACAGCATACCAGGCGTTGCTGAATGAACCTGCACCAGGGTTGGTAGGCATGGGTGCAGTTTGGTCAGCGTCTGCCGGGCTGGGTTGATTCCACCTTCCTTGACCTGACTGGAAGTTTCCGCAATCACTGGAGCTAGTTGAATAGTAGATTGAAGCGCTATGGCACCATCCAATCCATGTGATCGTGTTTGCAGGCCAACTATAATCGGGTACATCAATTGTGTTCCAACCCGCAGATACAGCAACATTATATGCTTCAGTTCTTTTTGTAGCACCTGTCGGGTCGCTTAATGTTCCACCTGTATACAATGCAATAGCGGCGGTTCCCGTTGTTCCACACCTTATGTATAGCCTCGTGACAATCATGCCGTTAGTATTTGGTGAAGTTCCACCCATGTACCTATAGGTAGTGTGGGTGCTTGTAGATGCGAAGCTACTCGAAGTTATGCCCCAATTGCCTCCTGTGCCTATGTTAGTTTCCGTCAAAGCATCGTAAATTGAGTCTGGACCATATTGTTGCGCAGTGAAATTTGAATGCGTGCCCTTGCCTACACTAGAATCTACATTAGAAACATTGTTGTCTATAAAATCGTAGATTGGCACGGGCGCCGTAACATTAACCTTTGCGCTCGTTTTGTTTGTATAGATCGTGCTCGTGCCAGAACAATTACCTCCTTCAAGAATAACAGACGGTGAACTAACCGTCCCATAAGCCGGCATCAACATAGAATAGTGTACGCTTCCCGCCACACTCTGTAGTGAGTAACCCAACAAAATGAGGACAGTTAAAACTAGCCAAATCAAACATCGAATCCTTTTATGATCTAGACTTGTCTTTACCCTACTCACAGATAAGTTCCCCTAGAGTAGTAAAAAAAGGGGGGAGGTGATTACTTCACGTCAACAGCTATCACTATAGTAGTCGAAACACCAGTCTTCGCGCCTGCGGCTGCTTTGATCTCAACCTTTATTGTCCATTCTTCAGTAGCGCCTATTGCCACATAGCCTGTTGTCGTAGGTTCAGTCCACTGATTTCCTGAGGTAGTGTACGTTAACGTCCCCTTTACACTGCCAGTAGCATTCATCAACGTGAAGACAACGCTAGTAAAGTTGCTAACACTTGGGTCGCCATCGCCAGGGCTAATCGAAACGTGCCTCAATTGTATCTGCTTCGCTGCCGTAGCAGTTAAATTGACTGCCTGATCGTAGTACAAGGTTACGTTTGGATAAGCACTAAGGCTTAAACTAGCGTATGTATCATTTGTCCCAAGAGTCAGTATCCCAGAGGAATCGTTGCCCGTGCTAAAGTAAACTGGAGCAGTAGCAACCGTAGCTTTCGATTGCATAAGCATCGCGTAGTAGACAGCGGCGCTTGCGGTGGCAATGAACATTGCTGTCAACAGCAGAGCCAAGAACTTCACAGGTTTCTTAGATGACACATCCCTCAATTTCATGCACTCACCTCCTCTCCCTTCTAAATACGTTCCTCATGGCTTCAGGGCTGAGAAGCAGACAGATGCTGACCCCCATAATAAGAGCCGAAACAACCAGACCAACCTGAAGAGTCAAGAGAGGCAGCGTAGCTTCTTGGACAAAGGCATAGTTGGAAACAAAGAACATAGAAATCACAACAGTTGGGAAGGTAACAGCCCCAGACCAGACTTTAGCTAGACTCCATTGCCCCCTTGCAACAGCAAAGTAAACGTTGACAGCCACAACGTTAGACAAAGCTACGAGAAGGTAAATGAAACAATACCAAAACCGCATGTACTCTCCAAAGATAACGAAGAACTCCTTGCTAATCAAAAGGTGTCCATACCCAACTAGGGCGGCGATTTGATAGATGTAGGGAAGAGCTTTGGGAACCCGATCGTCCAAGAGACAGCTCAGTAGGCTTAGCGTTAGGAATACGTCGATGCCCAGCAAGGCAAAGAACTCCGGCAACATTTGAGATGGCAGATTCAGCCCTCACTTTTTTGTCGATCGACCATGCGCACAAAGACATGTTTCTTCTAGATTGTGAGATTTAAAAGGTATGAATTCTGAATCCGAATCAGAATACAACAAAAGAAAGACTCTATCCAGATTCTCAGCAATGCAGAAACAAGCCCTAACTTATGCTTTCAACGCTATTTTTCTATTTTTCTAGTTCCAGCTTCTCTTGAATAGACATTATAATTTCTTTAATTAGATTTCTTTTTATTGCCTTTATCATCATTTTCATCACTTCAGGAGAACGAACAATATCTGTATTAGTTACCAAGCCAACGAGATGCCCATTCTGAATAACAGGAAGCTTCTTGATTTTCCGTCTCCGCATAATCCTTGAAGCCTCATCAACATCCATTTGAGGGTTACCAACAACGAGGGGACTCGACATTATTTCACCAACTTTGATCTCTCCAGCATCTATGGGCGGCAATATGACCCTTTTCACCATGTCTGTTTCAGTCACGATTCCAACGGGTTTTCCCTTCCTCACCACAACTAAACAGCCTATCTCATGTTTGCTCATGAGTTCCGCTGCTTCCCTTACCGTTGCCTTTTCCGACACAGATACGACGTCTTCAACCATTATGTCTTCAATTTTCAATGACATGGTTATTCAACCCTCAACAAGCATTCCATTATTTTAGTGCAGGTTAAACATTCGTTTGGAATTGGAGTGTTTTTGGGATGATCCCTCAAAAACCCAAAGTGATAAGGACACCCCGAGTTGCGAGTTTCTTTTGAAATTTCAGTTTTAATGGGTGGCGGTGCAGGCTCTGGCATTTCAACAGACTCTATTTCCTCAGTTGGCTCTACCGTTTCAACCGATTCCTCTTGGAACTCATCGTATATTTGGGGATTACTTTGTAGTTCACTTAGAGGTTCCTCTAGAATCGTTTTCCTCGATAAATTTGCTTTTAGAATTCCCTTGCCTTCACTGGAGGGTTTTAATTTGATGAGAACTATTAGGTAAAGGACTAAGAGAGTGAGGATTGTTATCATTAAACCAGTGTCAAAGAGGGATAGTCCCGAAACTAGCATAACAGTTCACATAAAGCCATTATCAAGCCACTGAATAAAGACTTATGAATTCAACATACGTAGCACAAATACTTAGCAAGCCGAAGCCCATTAAAACAAAACTAACTCACAATCTCAAAGATAAGAGGAGGCGTCAAAGTTTTCGCTTTCAAACTAACACCAAGCAAACTCTCCAAGAAGCCACTCCAAACCTCAGGGTTATCGATGAAGGGCGTCCTAACGATGATGAATTTGTCTCGGAGGTAGAAGTCGCCGAAACCTTGAACCCGCAGTCGCTTGAGCACGTCAGGCCACTTTTCTCTGTTGCTAGTTTCTAAATTGAGAGTGGCTTCCATGGAAACCCTAGCGGCTTCCCCTATTTTTTGGCCAACCTCCATCCATTTTTCTTCTGGAACATACTTGAGCAGGGTGTCTATGAATTCGACGTTGATGAAGGCGACGCGACTAATGCCACAGTAGTATTCTCCTGGGTATTTCCAATCGTAGATCATCATGCTCCTGTAAACGTCAAGCATTTTTGATATGAGGGGCTTGATTCCCGGTTCTCTTCCTTTTTCTATGAGGGAATCAACATATTCACGTTCTTCATCGTCTAGAATGATGGTTGTTCTTTTAACTGACCGTTCTTTCGAGGACATTTGTGGCTTCCCCGTACTCACTATATGTTTCTAAGCATATTATATATGTTTTGTGTATTACCTACCCTTAACACCTTCACTGTTCTACCGTATGCGTATCACGCCAAGGGTAGTCGCTAGAAAAAGCAGGTAAATGAACAATAGAATTGTGCCTTCTCTCCAACGTATCCTCCCGATCGTTAGGAAGTACCATAAAAAGAGGTTAGACATAAGGGAAAAAATCACCAAATCTGAAAACACAACCATGTCTACCCTCAACGGCGAGGCAATCAAGCTAACTCCCAAGATTAAAGTTATGTTTAGAAAACAGCTCCCAACAATGTTCCCAAAAGCAAGGGCGGAATGACCCTCTGCAATAGCCTTTATGCTCGTTGAGAATTCTGGCAGGCTGGTGCCGAAGGCAATTATGGTTGCGCCTAATTAATGACTTGGGCACGCCTATGATTTCAGCTATGTTAGAGGCATATTCAACTATGAAATAGGAACTCAAAAGCACTCCCATCACGCCAGCAAAGGTCCAAAATTCGTATCGGCGCAGTTTCTGTCTTTCACCCTCAGCGACGCTTTCGTTTCTTGGAATCCTTATTCTTGACAGCTGGTACGTATACGCTACAAACACTATTATCAAGATTAAACCCACAAAACGACTAGCATAAGCAAGGTACAACAAAGATAAGGGAATTACAGATGCAATGAAAAGGCCGAAGTATAGGCTTTCAAGTTCCGCCTTTGCAAAAGAAGGAATCATGCTCAGCGATTCTGAATTTTTTAACGCGACGAAAATGGCTGCAAACCCTACTATTAGGCAGACATTCACAATATTTGAGCCCAAAACATTTCCAATAGAAATTCCCATTTCGCCGGTCAATGCTGAAAAGACAGATACGCTTAGTTCTGGCAGAGATGTAGTAAACGCTATCAAAATAAACCCAACTGTTGCCTTTCCTAACCCTGTGATTTCTGAAACTTTTACGGCGTTGGTGATTGTGAGGTGGCTGGCCTTATCCAAGATTATCAAAAACAGGAGCAGAATAAGCGCGCTGATTAGTAAGGTCATTTCCAAATTAGCCACCACATAAAACACTTACAAGAATGACGGTTATTAAAATAAAGTTTCTCACGCCATTGTGGCAATAACAGAGTGAAATCTTTAAGAGAGTTAACCCTTCTTAAGTTGAAGGAAACAACCATGAAGAGACGTCGCCTATCAAAGAAAGAAGTTGAACACACAGCTTGGCTTGCCCACATAGAGCTTTCTGAAAAAGAGAAGACCCTCTTCACCGAACAGTTCAACGACATCCTCAACTACTTCAAAAAAATTGATGAGGTAAATACCGAGGATGCTCAACCAACCTATCATGTTCTAGACCTAACGAACATTTATCGAGAAGATGAAGAGACTCCATCCCTGCCAGCAGAAGAAGCCCTCAAAAACGTCCCAAAAAAAGAGAAAAAGTTTCTAAAAGCTCCTAGAATCGTTTAAGGAGCAGCCACAATGACCAAGTTACACGCCTTAACAGCCAAAGAAATTGTTGAAAAAATACGGAGTAAAGAAGCAACAGCAGAGGACTGTATTCTATCGGTTTTTGAAAGAATGCGTAAGGTGGAAGACAGGGTTCATGCTTTTGTCACTCTCGTTGAAGAAGAAGCCTTAAGGAGGGCTAGAGAGATCGATGACAAAGTTTCTAAAGGTAAACCCCTTGGAAGATTGGCGGGCGTCGCCATAGCAGTGAAGGACACAATTTGCACGAAGGGAATCCGCACCACCTGTTCCTCGCGGATGCTTGAGAATTTTGTTCCTCCCTACGATGCAACCGTGATTGAAAGGGTTAAAGGAGAAGATGGCATCATCATCGGAAAGACAAACATGGATGAATTTGCCATGGGTTCCTCCACAGAAACCAGCTACTTCGGTCCAACTCACAATCCATGGGACCTTTCAAGAGTTCCCGGAGGATCTTCTGGTGGAAGCGCAGTGGCCATCGCAACTGATGAAGCTACTTTAGCCTTTGGATCCGACACTGGAGGATCTGTCCGTTGTCCCGCCAGCTACTGTTCTGTAGTGGGGATTAAGCCAACCTATGGCTTGGTTAGCCGTTATGGACTAATAGCCTATGCTAATAGTCTTGAGCAGATTGGACCTATGGCGAAAGACGTTTATGATTGCGCCCTGTTTCTCAGCGTTATTGCTGGTCATGATCCTAGAGACAGCACATCCGTGAAAGCGGCGCCAAAAGATTGCACGGAATTTCTCAGGAATAGTGTTGAGGGGTTCAAAATAGGTGTACCTAAAGAATTCTTCGGTGAAGGAACGAGTGGAGATGTGGAGAAGCAGGTTTGGATGGGCATTCACAAGTTGGAGGAGTTGGGGGCTTCTTGCGAGGAAACTTCGCTTCCCAGTCTTGACTACGCTCTTGCCACATACTATATCGTCGCCATGTCTGAAGCCAGTTCTAACCTAGCAAGATACGATGGGCTACGGTACGGCTACCGAATTGACCGTGACGACGGCGACTGGTCAACTGTTTATTCAAAAAATAGGCGAATTGGATTCGGAGCTGAAGTGCGACGCCGAATAATTCTCGGCACCTATGCCTTGTCAGCTGGATATTACGACAAATATTATTTGAAAGCCCTTAAGATTCGAACATTAATTCGAAGAGACTTCGAGGACACCTTCAAAAAATTCAACGTTCTAATTGGCCCAACCATGCCTATTCCTCCATTCAAGATTGGGGAGAAGATTCAAGATCCCTTGGCTCTCTACATGTGTGACGTCGACACTGTTTCTACGAACCTAGCTGGACTTCCCGCCATATCAGTTCCATGCGGGTTCACGGACGGCTTGCCTATCGGAATGCAGATTATTGCTCCGCCCCTTCGTGAAGACTTGATGTTGCAAGTAGCTTATACCTTTGAACAGAATACGCCATATAAGAACCGAAAGCCTCCGTTGAAGTAAGAAACGTGTTGCGCGCGCGGGCGTAATTTTGCATTTTTACGGTAATCTTCGCCTACTTGTTATGGTTAATTTCTTGTATTAGCGATACTCTCATTCGGCAACAACTTGTTAGATGCCAACGAACATGTTGCATTGGTATATCCCTGATACTTAACAAGCTTTTTAGGTAAAATTGTTGAAACTACTTAGGCGCGCGCACTAAGGGAGGAAGCATTTTTTTGAGCATTCAAGAGATGAAGCTTCGTGCGTTTTATTTGAGACAGCTAATTAACTCAAAGAAAAAAGGAAAGAAAAAGGCGATTGAGGAATATACACGCCTCATATGGCTAATCAATAAATTATGTTAGGAGTGGTGTGGTGAATATGCGAAGGTCAAAGCTGGAAATGTATGTTGATATCCTTAAAGTTCTGGTTCATCATGGACCGTTAAAGCTAACTCACATCATGTACAAGGCTAACGTAAACTGCAGTGTTCTAAAACAACACTTGGACTTTTTAATCCAGCAGAACCTCGTTGAAGAACAAACTTTGGGCAAGAAAAGAAACAAAACAAGAGTTGTTTACGCCATCACGGAAAGAGGTAGAACCGTACTCAAATACTTCAGGGAACTAAACATTGCTCTACAAATAACTGAAGAAGCAAACAAGATTCCAGCATTACTATATTAAGCCAAAGCGCGCAAGGCCCCCTATCAAAAACATGCGCGCGCAACCGACAATTTCTCTGCTTCGAAAACGTTGAAATAATGGGAATATTCTCAAGAAACATGCTATGTTTATAAGTTGGAGTTTACACTAGATGTAAGACCGTTTCGGTTTGACGAAAAATCAAAAATGTATAGGAGTAGGAGAAGCGGTGACAAATGGACCTCACATGGCTTGCGTTGGCAGTCGGAGCCCTTGCAATGTTCGTTGTCGCTTACTTAGCTTGGTCCATCGGCAAGGAACCCGCCGGAACGCCCCAAATGGATAAAATTGCAAGCTACATTCAAGAGGGCGCCAAAGCCTTCATAAAACGACAATACACAACCATCACAATTTTTGTTGCGTTAACACTTATCCCATTAACCATATTCTTCAAAGACGTGAGAGTAGCCATCGCCTTCGTTTTTGGCGCCTCCCTTTCCCTGCTAGCTGCCTACATAGGCATGCGAATTGCCGTGAAAGCCAACGTGAGAACAGCCAACGCCGCAAGAACCTCCTCAACAAAAGCATTTACGCTCGCCTTTAGAGGCGGAGCCGTAATGGGCCTCTCAGTTGTGGGTCTCAGCCTCATTGGAGTAAGCCTACTCTTCTGGCTCTATAAGGATCCAGAGTTAATTGTGGGCTTCGGCTTCGGCGCCAGCCTGGCAGCCCTGTTTGCTCAACTGGGCGGAGGCATATTCACTAAGGCGGCTGACATAGGCGCAGACCTTGTGGGCAAAATAGAGCAACGCATTCCTGAAGATGACCCGCGCAATCCAGCCGTAATCGCAGACCAGGTTGGAGACAATGTAGGCGACTGCGCAGGAAGAGGCTCCGATCTATTTGAGTCTATAAGCGACGATTACATCACAGCCATGATTTTAGGCGTCATCCTGCTCAGCCCGTTGGGAATAAACGCTTTGATGTTCCCCCTAATGCTTGGCGCTTCAGGAATTTTGGCAACAATAGTTGGAGTTTTCGTTGTAAGAGGATGGAGAAAGATTAGACCTGTCATGTCCTTTAACCTCGGTCTCTTCATTACCGCTATATTTTGCGTGCTTGGCGCATACCTCTCTACTATGGTGTTGCTGAACGATGTAACTGTGTTCTACGCGGTGGTATGCGGCTTGGCGGCGAGTCTAGCGGTTGGCTTAGCCGTACAATATTACATCGGGATCAATGGCAGAACAGTCAGAAAAATAGCGGAATCTTCTGAGCGTGGAGCAGCCATCAATATCATAACAGGATTATCTTACGCGCTTCAAAGTCCATTCATGCCTTTCTTAGCCGTTTTGGCCGCCATCCTCTTTTCTTTTTCAATAAATAACTATACATTTAATGGAATAATTGCAGAAAATCATGCTCTTTATGGGCTAGTTGGAGCTAATATTGGAACTGATTTAGCCATCGGCATCATCATGTCGAGCGACACATTCGGACCCATAAGTGACAACGCTATGGGTATAGCACAGATGTCTGGAACAAGAAACGGAGGGACACTTGAAGAGCTCGACGCCATGGGCAACACCACCAAAGCTTATACAAAGGCTTTCGCCACAGCGTCCGGCATGTTTTCAACGGTGGTGATTTTCGCCACTTACGGCAAAATGGTAAACCTCGATTCGGTCAGTCTCGGTCTTTTGAGCCCTGCCATTATTGTTGGACTCTTGTTAGGTGCTGCTCTTCCCTTCTTGTTTTCTTCTCTAGCCATTGGAGCCACTGGAAAAACCGCGTACCAAGTGATAGACGAGGTGAGGCGACAGTTCCGAGAGAATCCAGGCATCCTTGAAGGCAAGGTCAAGCCAGACTACGCTCGCTGCGTGGACATCGGCACAAAGAATGCACTCAAACAGATGATTGCACCGGCGCTGCTCGCCATTGCTTCTCCCATCGTCGTGGGACTCCTGCTAGGAAAATTCGCTTTAGGCGCCATGCTTTTAGGAGGATTGGCCACGTCTGCCATATTGGCGCCTTTCTTCACATTCGGCGGCGGCATATGGGACAACGCCAAGAAATACATTGAAAGAAAGTTCTGGATGAAGGGCACGCCAACACACGCCGCGGCTGTAACTGGCGACACTGTTGGTGACCCACTAAAAGATGTTGCTGGCCCGTCCCTCAACATCTTCATGAAGCTCACAAACATGACTGCCCTATTGATTGCACCGATACTGCTTCTGCTCTAGAAACGGTCTCAAATTGTTACTGTCCCTTCGGCCTCATGCTGACCAACAGAGCCTTTTCCCAAGTCGCTACATCCTCGTCTCTCTGGTTTTTAACAGTGCTTTTGAACCTTAATATCCCTGCGCCAGGCCTGCTTTTGCTTGGCCTCGCCTCAACGACCTCAGCCTCAACCTTGATGGTGTCGCCGATGAAAACCGGGGCCGTAAACTTAATTTTATCCATTCCCAAGAACGCCAATATTTCGATGGGTGGATGCCCCTTCGTTCGCAGTTCCAGTCCAGATGCTATGCTTAGGGTTAGCAGACCGTGGGCTATTCTCTGGCCGAAGATGGTTTCCTTCATGAACTCAGCGTTGGTGTGAAGTTCGTTCCAGTCTCCTGAGATGCCGGCAAACATGACTATGTCAGCCTCTGTAATGGTTCTGCCTGGCGAAACAACCTTCTCGCCAACCTTAAAGTCTTCAAGATAACTTTTTTCAGCGCTCATCCTCAAACCAACTCCACTTTAATCCTAACATCCGCTAAGTGGATTGCTTACAATATTTAAGCAATACTCATCGATTTATTTGGAAGGAATGTCTCTGAATTTTTCTGAAGCGGGCACTCCGCCAATTCCCCAGTGCGATTTTGGGATCTCATGCACGATTACTTCTACGGCTTGGGCAGGGATGCCTAAATCCACGAAAACTTTAGTTATGTTTTGGATCACGGTTTTGGTTTTCTCTTTTCCGAAACCTTCCCAAACGTTTACATGAACAATTGGCATTTTTCTACCCCCTAACCATAACTATGTGTTAGACGAGACTTTATATAAGTCTCATTTCATTGCCGCTGATTCGAGTCAAATCTTATTAGGACGACTAGGGTAGGCAATTGAGGAATGCAAAAATGAGTGAACATCCAGTTAAGGTCTTTCCCACCATCGGATGTTGCGGTCTTGATTGTGGATTATGCCCAAGATACTATACGGTAGGTAGTTCAAAGTGTCCTGGATGTTGCGGTCCCGATTTTTTCAACAAACACCCCTCCTGCTCCTACATAACCTGTTGCGTAAAGAAAAAGAAACTTGAAGTCTGTGTACAATGCGACGAATTTCCATGCCCAAAATTTGAATCGTGGTTGGTAGGGGGCGGAGAATACGATTCTTTTCTAACCCATAAAAAAGCCCATCCCAATTTGATTTTTATAAGAGAACATGGCATAGAGAAATTCATAGAACAACAGAGAAAAAGAATTACACTTCTTGAGACCATGTTAAAAAATTTTGATGATGGGAGGTCCAAAAGCTTCTATTGCATTGCTGCAACTCTGCTTCCAATAACAGCCTTAGAAACATCATTAAGTAAAACTGAACAAAAAATAAGAGCGGATAAGATACGGTTGGACGATTTCAAAATCAAATCTGAAATTCTTAGAGGATTCCTTAACGACTTTGCTACTAGAGAAGGAATTGAATTAAGATTAAGAAAAAAGTCTCCTTAGAGTGGAGATATGGTTGATTGTGTTTAGTATTCTTCCCTTTCTATGACTGTTGCTACTCCTTGGCCTCCACCAATGCAGGCGGTTGCGAGTCCGTACTGACCATCCTCTTTATTCAGTATTCTTGCAAGAGTTCCTAGGAGGCGTGCTCCGCTGGCTCCGAGAGGATGACCAATAGCGGTCGCTCCACCCTTAACATTAACCTTTTCCGGATCAATGCCTAAGTCTTTTATGGTCCAAAGGGTCACGATGCAAAAGGCTTCGTTGATTTCCCAGAAATCTATGTCCTTAACTTTTAGTCCAGCATGTTTGAGAGCTTTCTGGCTGGCGGGAACAGGTCCTTTGCCCATAACTGAAGGGTGAACTCCTGCCCAACCCAACCCCCTGATTGTTGCCAAGGGAGTTAAGCCCAGCTTTTTAGCCTTTTCTTTGGAAGCAAGCATTATGCATGAGGCTCCGGCGTTTAGTGGAGAAGAATTGCCAGCCGTTATTACTCCGCCTTCTTTGAAGGCTGGGGGGAGGCTTTGAATCTTTTCTAATGATGTGTCGGCTCTTACGCTGAGGTCACGGTCAATTACTTCTTTTGATCCGTCGGGAAGAGTAACTTCGATGGGTAGGATTTCGTCTTTGAAGAAGCCTTCTTCTTGGGCTTTCGCTGCCAGTTGGTGACTTCTTAAGGCCCATTTGTCCATGTCTTCTTTTGTTAGTCCATGCTTTTTTGCTCCTTCTGTGAAGAGTTTTTCAGCTGTGTTTCCCATGAAAAAACCTGTTTCCATGTCGTAATGTTTGTATTCCTCCTCGGTAGCCAAGTCCATTGGTGGGCTGATCCATTGGTTTTCGACTCCCATTGGAACGCGGGTCAAGTGTTCCATTCCGCAGGCGATGGTGATGTCTGAGTGGCCTGTCATGATTTCCATGGCGCCTACATGGGCGGCGCTCATGGAGGAACCGCACTGTTTGTCGACAAAAACTGCTGGAACTTCAACGGGTAAGTGGGCTAGTAATGCAACTGATCGGCCTCCGTAGGTCCATTGTTCCCATACGCCGAAGGCGCTTGCTACTTGAATCTCGCCGATGTCGAGGGGGTTAACCTTGGTTCTTTCCACAATCTTCTCTATCAACATGGCAGCGACGTGATCCATTCTTAGACTGTAAAATTTGTCTTGTTCGGGTTGTCTGGGTCTTGATCGAGAAAAGGCTGATCGTAGGTAGTCAACTATTACAACTTCTCTCATTCAGTTTTCCTCCTTACCTTAATGTATGTGTAGAGTTGACATTTTTGTACAATGATAATTATTAAACCTTACTGAGTTGTTATGCTTCAGCCTTTTTAATCAATTTTAAGTTTTTGGGGAGGATATCTCACCGAAAGACATCAAAATTACTCCGCCCACTAAGATGGCTATTCCAGTTGCCAAGATGATTACCCAAAAAATGTAATTGTATGTCCAAAAGGGAGGGTTGATCTGAACAACCTTGCCGATAAGGTCGCTTTCTTTAACTTGCCAACCGTCTTCGTGTAAAACGGCGTCACCCTGTGTACTGAGACTGCATGATCCGTCTGGGTTAGTGATTTTCCTTACAGCTCTATGCACGATGAGTCTGCTTGGGTCGTTTGGTTTGTGAAATGCAATGATGTCTCCGGGCGGGTCGGCGTCTTTCGGAGCGGCATAGATTTCGCACGCATTCACCCTCAACTGGACATTTAGGAGGTCACCTGAGACGATGGTGGGTTCCATAGTTTCATATGATCCAGAGCCCATTCTAAGATAGGTATGGTTTGTTCTGTTGAACCAGATTAAAAGTAGACTCACAGTTGATACTAGGATTAAGGCTGTAGCAATGGCTGTTACAATGACTGCTAACGTTTTCTTTCTCAAGCTCCTTCATCACCTTTACTAAGGGACTATTCTTCTTCTAAATGTGGTAGAGGATTGCCAATAATTTTCTTCAGCGTCGCCAAAAATTGCGAAGCTGGATACCCGTCTATGAGTCTGTGGTCAACTGTTAAACTAAAGGTGCACATGGGTCTAACCCCAACTTTACCATCAACCACTACAGCTTCATCAACTATTCTACCCACACCAAGAATAGCTGACTGGGGAGGATTAATTATCGGAGTAAAGCAGTCCACAGAATCAAGCATCCCCAAATTCGAAACAGTAAAAGTTCCTCCAACAACATCGTCAAAAGTCAAGGTTCCTTTTCTCGCTTTTTCAGCTATTTCATCCAATTCCTTAGATACGGTTCCTAAAGGCTTCTTGTCAACATCCCTCATTACTGGCACAATCAACCCAAGCTTTTCGCTTTGAACCGCCACAGAAATGTTAATGTCTCCGATAACCTTTGCCTCATCCTCTTCTAGGATGGCGTTCAAATTCAAGTGTTGCCTCAAAGCTTTACTCACTAGTTTAAGCAAGATTCCCGTGTAGGAGAGGTTCACCCCATATTTTTCCTTGACTTCCTTTTCCAACCTCTCTTTCGCTTCTCTAACTCCAGACATATCCAGCTTAACTGAAAGGGTGAGGTGAACTTTGCTGGAGTAGCTTTGATGTAACCTTGTAGCTATCGTCGCCCTCGGATATTTTTTCAAAGAAACTGTTTGCACAACATTTTCATAGGGAGAGTTCTGACTCACTTTGCTTCCCCTTCAGGCTCTATTAATCCAAGCGTGGCGCCTACTGGATAAGTTTCCCCTTCTACAGCAATTATCTTGACTAGTTTACCTGAAACAGGCGCCTCCACCGCATTGACTATTTTCTCAGCTTCGGCTTCAACTAGAGGCTCTCCCTTTTTGACAGTGTCTCCCTCTTTTTTGAGCCACTGGATTATCCTTGCCTCCTTCATCATCATTCCCCATTTGGGCATCTTGATTTCAACTGACATCTCAAATTCCCACACGTACTTCATCCAACAATTCATAAAAGAATTATGCAAGCATGGCTAAGAGACTAATATCGTTCCACTATGAAGGCGCCCCCATCAATGACTAACATCTGACCAGTTATGTACCTAGACTCGTCGGAGGCTAAAAACAAGACCAAATCGCCAACTTCCTCCGGTTTTCCCGGCCTCCCAAGAGGTATCTCCAATGTCTTTTCCTCCTCTAGAAAGGGAAAAACCTCATTCAGCTTTGTGTCGATGGAGCCCGGTAATACAGCATTCACGTTTATACCGTATTCTCCCACCTCGTTCGCCAAAGCCCTTGTGAGACCCGCAACGCCTGCCTTCGCTGCTGCATAGTGAGCCAAATGGGGAGTGGCCACCATTGGTCCAGTGACCGAAGATATGTTTATGATTTTTCCACCCCTCTGTTTTATCATGGTTGGAAGCACAGCTTTTATGCAGTTGAAAGTTGTTTTTAGGTTGATGTTTATCACCGTATCCCATTCTTCTTCTGTCATGTCAACAAAGAGGCTCGGAACAGTTCCCCAAGGAACGCTCCCCGCAACATTGACGAGAATGTCTATTCTCCCAAACTTCTCCAGCACCTTCTTTGCCATCTCCTCGACTTCCTTCAACTTGATGAGATCCGCCTTGTACGCGACAACTTTGTAGCCAGAGGCTTGCATCTCCTTAGCCCGCTCGTAAACCTGATCCGAAATATCAGTTACGGCAAGAACTGCGCCTTCCCTAGCCAGTACTTTTGCTATGGCATAACCCATGCCATGTGTGCGCGCGCATCCAGTGACAATGGCAACCTTATCCTTCAGTCTCATCGAAAACACCACGATTTAACATGTAAACTTGCCTTTTTATATAAGTGTCTCATCTGAACAGCGCCGCAAACTTCGGGGTATTGGCTGACGCTGGCTAGCCAGTTTACACGTACTTGAAAGGCAGAGCCTCTGGATTTTCTGTAGCTGATGTAATATAGTCCACTGGGTGAGCCACACACTTGGTTCGGACATCTATTACCGCGGGAAGCCCTGAATCAAAGGCTCTTTTTATGGCTGGCTTGATTTCTGTTGGGTCTGTTACAAGTTCGCCATAACAATCAAAGGCTTGTGCAAGCTTATCATATCTTGTGGCAGGGCTAAGTTTGGTGCCGACCGTCCTGCCGTAAACTATTTCCTGTCCAACTAGAACCATGCCCCACGCACAGTTGTTGTCAACGACTATCACGAACGGCGTGTTATGTCTCCTAGCTGTATCAAGTTCGACAGCATTGAATAAGAAGGACCCATCTCCTGTAATACAGAGCACTTTGTCCTCTGGATATGCCAGCTTTGCGCTTATGGCAAATGGTACACAGGCGCCTAGGTGACCTGAATGAGTTCCCGGGCAGATTATGTACTTTCGAACTTTCCCGAAGGATTTTATGTAGTCGATAGACCAGAATGATGCGTCTCCTCCGTCAACTAGAAACACTGTGTCAGGTGTTAGGATTTCATTAACTTCTTTTCTCAGCCTCTGTGGCAGTATCAGCTCGGAACCTTCAGCCAGAGCCTCTTCCAGTCTACTCTGCTCAGCCTCTTTCTTGATTTTCTCGATCTCCTGTAACCAAGCATACTTTCCTCTAGGCTTCTTCAATACTTCTTTTGCCATTTCTATGAATTGTGACATAACAGATTTTGAATCTCCAACTATACCTACGTCGATGGGTCTGTTCCTACCTATCTCCTCTGGATGAATATCCACCTGAATTACTTTGACCTTCTCATCAAACACTGGAGGTAGACAATACCCAATCCAATCGTTAATTCTGTTTCCAACCAACATGATTACGTCAATCTGTCCATAAAGCCCCTTTTCTATGCCTGTAATGGCGCCACAGAACGCGCTCAGCGGGTTATCTGAAGCTATAAATCCCATAGGACCATTGGCAATGATCGGAATTTTAGTGAGTTCTGCAAATTTCAATATTTCTTCTTGGGCGGGAACAGCGCCCCAACCAACGATAATAAGGGGCCTTTCTGCCTTCAACAGCATATCCAAAGCCTTTCTTATCATGGCAGGGTCTCCGTAGGGCCTCGTTTTCGTTCTGTGTCCATATGGAGTAAGCCCAATCTGAACATCGGGACTTTCTTCATCGACAAGGCTTATGAGAATGTCCCTTGGGAAATCAAGAAGTACTGGACCTGACCTTCCAGAGGCAGCTTCTCTGAAAGCTTGATTCATGTATTCGGCGAGTCTCGGAGTGTAGGGGGTTCTAAGGCACCATTTAGTCATCGGTTTGACGACGTCGATGGCGTTAAACTCGTGGAATTCAAGCTTTTCAGTGCTTGACAAGGGTATACTAGTCACTAAGATGACTATTGGAACCCGTTCAAGCCATGCATGTTGGATGGCTGGAAACATGTTTGCGACGCCTGGAGCTTCCTGGGCTGAACAAACTCCCACCTCTCCAGTTAACAATGCCCATGCATGAGCCATGTTTACCGCTGCCTGTTCATGCCGCACATCAATGACTTTAATCTCTTCGTCTAGGCATGCATCGAAAATGGGCACATTGCCCCCGCATAACGCGAAAAGATACTTCACATTTTCATTTTTTAGGGCTTTGCCAACCATTTTAGCTCCGCTTATTCGCCCCATCTTCATTATCACCCTTGATTTTTCATGGATGAAAGAACACATTTAAAACTTATGTAGGCGCGTGTTTGGCATTTGTCTATATGGTTAGATTCGTTTCCTACAGCATTTCTTAGTACGATTCCATTTCACCGTCTACGTTTATTGTTTACCAAAAAATAAAATTTTAAGTTCAGCTTTTTAGTATATGCATGATCATGACGCAAAAACACGGATTCTTGGTAAACGAAGCTGTAAAAATTGCAGAGAAAGCGAGAGAAAAAGATGTTACTCTGAGGTTGATAGGTGCTGTTGCAATTAGGGTTCATTCACCAAAATTTTCGTTTTTTCAAGAAAAGCTGGGTAGGGAACTTTCAGACATAGACTTCATAGCCTACAGCAGGCAAAGGCAAGAAATAGCGAAATTCTTTTTGGATTTAGGTTATGAATGCGATAGAAGGATTATCTCCTCCCTCATACCTACAGCTCAGTATGTTTTCGAAGGAACCTCAGGTTTTCATGTGGATGTCTTCTTTGATAAGCTGGAGATGTGCCACACAATAGACTTTAATGATCAGCTGGAAATAGACTACCCAACCATCTCCTTAGCCAATCTATTACTGGAAAAGATGCAGATTGTTCAACTCAACGAGAAAGATGTGATAGACACAACAATTCTATTAAGGGAACATGACATGGGAGAGCGCGATGTTGAAACCGTAAATGCCAACTATATTAGCAAACTTCTCTCTAAAGATTGGGGCTTCTACTATACGGTAACCACGAATCTCAAAAGAATCAAGGACGAGTTTCTAACATCCTATAGCATTCCAGATGAAGACAAAACAAACATAAAGGATAAAATCAACACATTACTTGAGAGGATCGAAGGGGAACCTAAATCCCTTGGATGGAAAATGAGGGCTAAGGTAGGTGCAAAAAAGAAGTGGTACCGAGACGTTGAGGAACTTTACCGTTAATAAGGTGTTATGATGGGTTCAAAAACTAGAATCTTCTTTACAACCGACGTGCACGGGTCTGAGAAGACCTTTAGAAAATTTATTTCGGCGGGAAAGTTCTACAAAACAAACGTTTTGATTCTCGGTGGAGACCTTACTGGCAAACTAATCATCCCCATTGTGAGGCAACCGAATGGAAGGTATAAGGCCACTTTTTTGGGAGAAGAACGCGTAGTCAAGGATGAAAAAGAACTGGAGGACATAGAGAAGCTCATCCGCTTTTCAGGTTATTATCCCCATCGAACCAACCCAGATGAGGTGCAAGAGTTAAGCTCTGATGAGACAAAGTTGGATGAACTGTTTAAACGCTTAGTAACAGAATCAATGGAGAGATGGGTCAGACTTTGCGAAGAACATCTCAGAGGCACGGGCATAAAATGCTTCATTCAATCGGGCAATGACGATCGAAAAGAAGTGTCGGAGATTCTATGCAATTCTGATTGTGTTGTTAATCCAGAGGGAAAGGCTGTTTGGGTTGATGAGCACCATGAAATGATCAGTACAGGACATGCCAACATCACACCTTTTGATTGCCCTGGTGACATTCCCGAAGACGAATTAGCGAGGAAGATTGATGAAATGGCTTCTAAGGTTAAAGACATGGAAAACTGCATATTCAATTTCCATTGCCCTCCCCACGGATCTGGACTAGATCTCGCACCGAAGCTTGACAAGACGCTTAAACCAGTTGTTCCTCCAGAAGAGATTCCTGCGGGAAGCACGTCGGTTTTTAAGGCTATTGAAAGGTATCAACCGTTGCTGGGTCTACACGGGCACATCCACGAGAGCAGAGGGGCTGTCAGGATAGGCAGAACTCTATGTATTAACCCGGGAAGTGAATACGGAGAAGGCGTTTTGAGAGGCGTCATAATCGATTTGACAAAAAACGATATTGCAAGCTACCTCCTCACATCAGGCTAGTAGTTGAGAAAAAAGCTTTGCAGAAAAGAAGGGAGAATTCTAGACTGGCGGTATTTCCTTGGACGCTAGGGAAATGTCGACGCCCTCTTTCTTTCGTCTATACCAGCGAGAGATAGCATAGACTATCCCACCGAGCACGAATAGACCTACAGTTGTTACCCATGTTCCTAAACCTATGAATCCGCCGACAGCCGGCATGGTTATGGTTGTGTACAGCATTCCCGCGCCTGTAATGAGGGTAATGGCAGACCAGATGCTCATGAAAGGTATGCGCCCTATTTTGAAGCGCACCCACCCAGGTGCTGCATCAAAGATGTCCTTCCTCTTTAATGGGAAGAATATTCCAGCTAGGGCTATAACACATAACGTAGAAATCATTATGAAATTGGCGTTCATGTTCATCATCCATAGTCCCCAAGGTGAAAGGCTGAAGAGAAGACCTCCCCATCCCAATATAACGGTAATGGCAGATGCGATAACAGGGGTCCGCCATTTTGGATGAACATAGGAAACGCGGTCAGGTAATATTCGGTCGAAGGACCAAGCAAACATGCATCTACTCATCGTGAACACGATCCCCCAGTTAAGGAAAAGACCCCAACCAAAGGCTGAAATTGCTTGTATCACCGCCCAAACCGGATTTGGGAACAAAACGAAACCGTAGCCCATGATCTCAGGAGGCAGCATACCCCATTCATCCAGATGGAACTGGAACAGATAACCAGAGGAGGCAAGGAATTTGTATCCCATGACGTTTTCCCAAATGTATGACCCTGAGATATACAGTAGAAACGTCATTATTAGACTCCCTAAAATTGCTATTAACATCGATTTCGACGCCTCTTTAACCTCCCCCGCGACGTAACTGACGCTCTGGCCGCCACCATATGCCCAGAACGCCATAAAGGATGCACCAATCGTCAGCGGTAACCAATTTTTAAAGTTGTAAGATAAGCCCAATTTTTCAGCCAAAGCAGGCACCTGATCGTAATCGGTGAATCCGTAGGGACTGACTAATTGGTTCCAGTTCTGCTTAAAAACCTCAGCGCTTGAAAAGAAACCAAGGAGCCAAGTTATTAAGACTACCGCTACTCCAAGAGCCATAAATATACTTAGGAGCCATTTGACACTGAGTTTAGTTGGTAGCACCATTAATGCAAAGATGAGAAACAACGCGATGGTGCCGAGAATAAGCATCCAATCTGGATCCCACAGCCTAACAGCAAAGATTAACCATTTTGGGTTATTATAGATTAATCCAAGATCCCAGAAGAGGCTTGAAATAGGCCCGGTTACAGCGGCAATCATTCCACCCATAACTAAAGCTCCAGCCAGCATTTTGGTCCAGTTTTCCATAAATCCAATGGCTGAACCGAACGTTCTGCTAACTAAGATGTAATCGCCGCCTGAACGTGGCATAGCACTACTAAATTGTGCAAACAGCAAATAGTAGGTTAAGGTAAAAAACGCGGCAATAGTGAAGAAGAGGTACATATTAGAGCCGGGATAGTTCCCTGGAATCCAAGCGAAATATAGATGCATCATGCCCAAACTAACGCCAGCTATCCCCAACATCAAACCATCATACCAAGTCAACTGCCTTACCAAACCCGAAGCCTTTCGAGCGAAAACCTTCTTCTCAACAGCCATTTTTCTCTTCGTCCTTCAAGTTCATTAAGTCACATCTTTCATGAATTTTAAAATATAAGTCTTGTCAAGCAGTCAAGTGGCTTTTCCGGTGACTTCTTGAAATAGCTTAACTGCCTTAAACGCGTCCTCGGCGTACCCGTCTGCCCCGAGCTTCTTCGCCAGTTCCATAGTTAAAGGTCGTCCTCCCACCGCAACGTAAACGGATTTGCGAACCCCAGCTTTCTCTAAAGCTTCTATAGTTCGTTCAATTTGAGGAACCGTTATCGACAACAATGCACTGAGCCCAACTATATTCGGCTTGTGCTTCTTTATTGCCTCAACGAACTTCTCAGGCGGAACATCTATTCCTAAGTCGATAACTTCGAATCCTGCGCCTCTCGCAACAGCTGTGATTGTATTTTTTCCTATATCGTGAATGTCTCCGAGCACAGTCCCGATGACGATTTTGCCCTTTGTTACGATATTTGCCTTATCCATCTGAGACAGAAGAATATCCATCGCCCTTTTCATTATTTCAGCCGAGGCCAAAAGGTCTGCCAGAAAATATTGGTTACTCTCGAATAGTTCTCCAACTCGTTCCATTCCCTTTGACAGCCCCTCTGCCATGATTTCTTGGAAGGAAATTCTATTTTCAACAACTTTGTTAACAGCTTTTAGGGTTCTGTCAAGGTTCAGCTCTGACAAAGCTTCAGCCAAATCGTTTAGCATCTTGTTTTTCGACATAGACGCTTCTCTCTTCATTATTTGTACACTCCATATTTTTTGGTTTCATCGATCATGGCTAATACGTTTTCAGGTTTACAGTAGTAGTGTATGCTGTTGCTGGAACTCATTATGTGGCCTCCGCCTTTAGACGCTTTATCTATGCATAACCTAACTTCTTTTCTAACATCATCTGGGGAACCGTAGGGCAGGGTAAATGTACAATCAATGTTTCCCATTAGGCACACTCTGTCGCCATATTTCTTTTTAATATCACCAATATCCATGCTCTGCGGTTCAATCTGGCCAAGAGACTTAATGCCTAACTCGACTAGATCATTCATAATCGCTTCATAGTTGCCATCGCTATGAAAGAGGACAGGTACTCCCCGCTTTGCAAACGTGTCCACAAATTTCTTTATGCGAGGTTTAAAAAATTTCCTAAAAATGTTTGGAGAGAATTCTAGGCCCTTTTTCCACGCAATGTCGTCGCCTGTAAATATTGCGGGCGCTCCGACGTCTACGTAAGCTTTACACAATTCAGTGTAGTAATTTATGTTCATGTCTAAGAGTTTCTCGGCGATGCTTGGATTAAGAATAAAGTCTGTTAGGATTCTTGCGTGTCCTCTTCCGGCTTTAACTGCTTCCCAAAAGGCACCTACGTAGGGAATCACGGGCATTTCTTTGCCTAGTTCCTTGTACATCATTTCATATGCTTCTGTTATTCCTTCAGCATGAGGATCTGGTGGTTCAAACTCTTCCGGATTGTCCATTGTGCCATCTATGTACATTGGAAACGCCATTCTAACGTTTTGGGGAAACGTTAACTTTGCGCCCCATTCATCTATGAACGTTCTTTCGTCTACGATTGTAATTTCAGCGTCGCGGGGTCCTATAATGTCCATTATAAGGGCAGCGTCGAGGTCAAGCATTCTAATTCCTTTTGCCTCAATGCCTACAAGGTTGTTCAGGATTTCTTCTCTTGAATGCATTATCATTTCTGTTCCCACTATGGCTTTCATGCCAGTTAATTTCTCCAAGAAAACCGGGGACACTATATCAACGATGGGTACACGATCCGGTTCTTCCAGGTTCAGTGCCTTAAAAAAACGTTCAAACTTATCCATGGAAAAAGCTCCTTTCAGCACCGTCATTAAACTGGGGCACTTGCATCACTATATAAAACTTGCTTACATCAAAAAATTTCGAATAGGGGACGGTTTCTTCACTTTTGGTTTGCGTTCCTACTCTTCTGGGAGCGCGCGCTGGAAATAATCTTTGTAACCGTTGGATATTTCCTCATGTCTCTGTGTGGGAAAAACATTGAACTTAAAAATTCATTATGAAAGCTGGGAGCAGCCGCTAGTTCTACGTAACGGACATTCGTTGAAAGCTTTTGAGCTGTTTCTCTTATCTCCTTTGACGTTAGAGCCATCTTTGCCCCAGAAATCGCCGTGTTGCCCACAAAAGCAATTTTCTGGCTGGGCACATCTGGAATCAAACCAATGAACCTTGCGCTTTCAGCGTTTAAGCATCTTCCAAAAGCTCCTGCAATGTATACGCGGTCAAGGTCCTTCTCCGTCACCTCTTTTTTCTCCATCAGGATTGCGGCGCCTGTGTGCATTGCAGCCTTCGCCAGTTGGATCTCTTGTATGTCTTTCTGACTGATCGTTATGTCTGTATCTGATTCTGTTTCATGCTTCCAAGCTATTATGAATTCGGGTTTGCCGTTAACGTGGCGGAGACGCGGCGTTCGAATGTTCTTGCTAAACCTTCCATCTTGATCAATTATGGCGCATCTAAACATTTCGGCAACTGCATCTATGATTCCGGAGCCGCAGATTCCAACAGGTTTGGCCCCATCAATTGTTTCGTACTTAACCTCCCAGGTATCGGGGTTAATTTTCAACTTTTCTATTGCTCCTGTCGCCGCCTTCATTCCATGTTTAATGTGCATGTCCTCGAAGGCTGGTCCGGCGGCGCATGAACATGCAACAATGTCTTCGCGATTTCCGACAAGAACTTCGCCATTGGTTCCAATGTCCATGAGGAGGCACATTTCATCCGTCTCATGTATGCCGGTGGCTAGTATGTCAGCGATGGCGTCTGCTCCAACAAACCCCGCTATGACTGGTAGAACATGAACATTCGCATGTGGATTCGTCTCAATTTTTAGGGAACCTGCCTTGATGTCGATAGGCCTCTTGATTGTGGGCACGTAGGGTGCAAGTGCGAGGTATTTTAGCTGGATGCCTAAGAATAAGTGGTGCATAACAGTGTTTCCGACAACCGTAACTTCATAAATTTTATTGGGGTTTATGTTAGTTTCTTGGCATGCTTCAGTGATCAATTTGTTGATGGTCCCAATCGTCATCTCTTGAAGTCTTTTAGAAGCCTCCTTGTCGCTCATCGCATAGTACACCCTTGAGATAATGTCTTCGCCAAACACCATCTGAGGATTCTCTAGAGATCTAATGGAAATCACATCGCCTGATGTCAGATCAACGAGGTATCCAACGATTTTTGAGGTACCGATATCTACCGAAAAACCGTAGATGACATTGCTCGTGTTCCCCTTTTCCACCGAGATTATTCTTTTATTGTTCCAGACGGTTGCAGTGATGTTCCACTCCGCGTCCCTTAGAACATCGGGTAATGCCCTCAATAATTCATGATCGATTTCTGGTTGGTTGAGTCCTCTTTTCTGTAATGAAGCCGCAAGTCTGTCGAAATCTGGCTCCATGTCGTCCACAGAGGGCTTAGACAACATGAGATGAACCTTTTTGACAACAGGATCTAGTTCAACGGGTCTCTCCATCCCCTCAACCTGGATTTTGCGAACGCCCACCCTGCTTTCAGGCGGAACAAACACTACAATGTCATCGTTAACCATGGCACGGCAAGCCAGCCTGTATCCACGACCTAAATCTTTAGGCTTTATAAGCTGGAGCTCGTTCTCAGATACTTCTGTTAAGCCAGACTGGTCTTCAACGACAACCCGGCACTTCCCACAGGAGCCCTCTCCTCCGCACTCAGATCTGATTTTCACCCCAACTTTTTTGGCAATTTCGAAAATGTTGAGACCTGACTTAACCTTTACTTTTCTGCCCTCTGGCTCGAAGCGAATTGTTACCGTTGTACTCACCAGATTAATCCGCAAAATACTAATGGGTGTTAATTAAAAAACTATTGGGTTATTGTCATCGCGCGCAAATCGGCAATAAATGGAACTAACTGAGGTTGAGACTGGTCAATGATGATTTCTAAATTCTCAAAGGAGCAGAAGATCTATGATGTTGCGGGAGTAAAAATTGGAGGACAACCAGGAGAACTTCCCACAGTCATGGTTGGAAGCATCTTTTACGAAGGTCATAAGATTGTTTGGGATGAGAAGAAGGGTAAGTTTGACCGGGAGAAAGCTGAAACCCTTCTGTCAAACCTTGATCACACATCGGAGTTGACTGGAAGCCCCTACATACTAGATGTTGTTGCTTCGACAGCGGAGGCCTTTGAGAAATACATAGACTTTATTTCCGAAACAACTATTGCTCCCTTCCTGATTGATTCTTCTGTTGTCGAAGCCAGAATCTCGGCAATAAAACATGCAGCCGAAATTGGTCTTCTTGAGCGAGTGATTTACAACTCGATTTTGCCAACCTCAAAGGAAGACGAGATTAACTCCCTGAGAAATATTGGGGTTAGAAGGACAGTTCTTTTTGCCTACGATCCACTGAAATTGCTTCCAAAGGACAGAGGCGGCATCCTTAGAGGGTATGATGGAAAAAAGGGTCTTCTGGACATGGCTAAGGAAGCTGGAGTTGAGGAACCCCTCATTGACACCATGGTGCTAGACACACCCAGCCTAGCTTACGCCTCCAAAGCCGCGTTCCTACTAAAGAAAGACTTCGGTTATCCCACTGGTTGTGGTCCTGCAAACGCCATTTCTCTGTGGCGGGATAAACTCAAATCAACGATGGGAAAACAAGCCTACAAGACTTGTACTGCCGGAGCTAGTTTGGTGGCTATTCTCTCCTGTTGTGACTTCGTTCTTTACGGTCCAATAGAAGCTTCTGAATATGTTTTCCCAGCTTGCGCGATGGCGGACGCCATCATCGCTTATTCTATGAGAGAACATGGTATTCGCCCCTTAACTAAAGAACATCCCCTCTACAAGATATTTTAATGAGGAAATAGGGTTGGAGGCTCCTTAGTTGTTAACTTTTAAGGAGCAACTAAAATTTTTACAGATTCCTTTTGGGGCTTTATAAGCGCCTCAAATCCTTTCTCCGCAATGTCGTTCAATGGAATTACGTCGGTGATCAGGGAATCGACATCTACTGACTTTTTCCGAATTAACTCAACCGCATATCTGAAGTCATGGTCATCGTAAGCGAAAACTCCCTTGATTCCTATCTCGTTCAACACTATATCTAGAAAACGGGTTTCCACATCCTCGTCAAATACACCCTCTACAACGATTTTTCCAGCTTTTCTAACGTTTCTTACAGCGTCCACTATGGTGGCTGGAACCCCAACACATTCAAACACAATATCGGCTCCACGGTTATCCGTAACCTCTAAGATTCTAGAGCAAACGTCAACTTCGTCTGGGTTAAGAACCTCATCGGCTCCAAGCTTTTCCGCCAGTTCTATCCTCTTCTTCGCCTTCTCTGTAACATAAACTGCACTTGCACCAGCCAACTTAGCACATTGCAACGTCAATAAACCTTGTGGACCCGCGCCCAAAACCAAAGCAGTGTCTCCTAGTTTCATTTTGGACAATCTTACGGCGCGTACCGGGGTTGATAGAGGATCCACCATGGTTCCCTGTTTGTATGTTACTTCTTCCGGAAGTTTGTATAGGGCGGTTGTGGAGACAACAACGTATTCTGCGTATGCACCGGGTGAAAAAATGCCTAGGCCCCCATACTCGCTTGCTTTTTCACAGAGGTTGATTAGGCCACGTCTGCAATAGTAGCATTCTCCGCAGGAGGTTGGCTTACCGATTACTCTATCGCCAACTTTCCAACCTTCAACATTTGACCCTAACTCGGCTACTTCTCCAGAAAATTCGTGGCCCATGGTAAGTCCAAGTCCGTATATGCCTGTTTTGTAGGCGTGTAGGTCTGATCCGCAAATTCCGCAATACTTTACTTTTACTAAAACCTCTCCCTCACGGGGACTGGGCTTCGGCACGTCTTTGACCACGATTTTTCCAACATCTTCAAGGATGGTTGCCTTCATAAAATTCTCCTCCTAATTTTGCAAACGACATTTTTTAATAATGTAGATTATATAACAATTGCTAACGTGGTGGAGGCTAATGGGAGAAGTTAACGGAGCTAAACTAACGGTTAAGGCATTAAAGGCTGAGGGCGTGGAATACATATTCACGTTGTCAGGTTCTGTTGTCACGGTCTTTGACGCTTGCATCGACGAAGGATTAAAATTAATAGATGTTAGACACGAGCAAGCCGCAGGTGACATGGCCTATGGATGGGCAGCGGTCACTGGGAAGCCAGGAGTATGTTTGGTACAGGAAAACGGAGGAGCCGCCAACCTGCTTCCAGCTGTAGCCCATGCATACGTTGAGTGCATGCCAGTAGTTGCCATAACAAATACTGGTGCCTCTGTACACCTTGAAAAAAGTGACATGTTTAACGCTTGCGAGGTGTACAAGCCCATTGTGAAATGGGCTGCGTTATGCACTGACACACCCCGAATCCCAGAATACGTTGATATTGCATTTAGAAAAACCTTAAGTGGTCGACCTGGACCAGCCCTCCTCGAAATCGCCATCGATACATTAGTAAAAACATGCGACGAGAATTTGGCGGAGGTTCAGCGTTATCTATTCCCTAAGGATAGGAGTAGAACTATATCACGGATGGGCGGTGATCCTCTACTGATTAAAAAGGCTTCGGAGATGCTGTTAAAGGCGGAAAAGCCGTTGATTATCGTTGGTGATGGAGCTGGCTTGTCAGGGGCATCGAAGGAGCTTATGGAGTTTGCAGAGCTTACGAAGATTCCTGTTGGTCATTGGGGTCTTGGGCAAGGTCTCGTACCAGACGATCATCCTCTATGCATGGGAACTGCCTCCATACTGGATGGAGCAGGGGTACTCATTCCGGAGGCTGATGTGATTCTCGTAATTGGGACTCGACTTTCAGGTTTTTTGGGCTTCGGCTGGCCGCCTGTGTTTGGTTCTGATGTAAAAGTTGTTCAAGTTGACATTGAACCGGAGGAAATAGGGCGGAATCGGCCCGTTGACATAGGGATTGTGGGAGATGCCAAAGCCGTTCTGTTTCAATTGGTACAAGTGGCAAAGGAGTTTTTGAAAAAGCCTCGCAAAGAATTAGCTTGGGTTAAAAGGATTAGTGAAGAAAAAAGGAAGTTTGAAGATCGATTAGTAGATGAAGGTTCATCGTCAGCAAAGCCGATTATGCCCCAGAGGCTATGTAAGGAGGTTCGGGAATTCTTGCCAAAAGATGCTATTGTTGTCGTAGATGGCGGAGACATGTCAATTTGGGGTTTAACTTACCTTAGAGGGTATTTTCCAAGGCATCTGATACTTGCTCCCGGAACACATATGGAGCATTTAGGCGCCGGTGTACCTGTGGCTATTGGCACTAAGCTAGCGTGCCCAGACAAAAAGGTGCTTCTCCTTACCGGCGACGGAAGTTTTCTCTTTAATGGAAAGGAAATTGATACAGCTAGGAGACATGACATCCCCATAGTGTGTGTTATAGGTAACGACTGCGCCATGGGAATGGACATGCATGAACAAATTATAGCCTATGGAAAAGAGCGGGTGATTGCCACCAAGTTGAATCCAAACACAAGGTATGACAAATATGCTGAGGCCTTTGATTGTTATGGCGAGCTTGTTACTGATCCAAGCGAAATCAAGCCTGCTCTCAAGAGGGCTTTTGAATCTGGATTACCTGCTGTATTGGATGTGAGAACAGCTTCGGTTGAAACTGTTGCGGACACCTTCTTTGCTGCAGCATTTAATCCAGCTATTTATGAAAGATAGAGATGCTTTTTGCCATCTGTAGGTGAGATTATAGGACAAGCGGTTTCTCATTTGAAAAATTGAAGTGCAGTTTTGTTTAAAGAAGAATAAAAAAAGAGAGTAGAGTTAGCTGTTATAGAGGTTAGGGTTCCAGTCTTTCGTCGAAGTCTAAGGCTATCCTAACTATGTCAACGATGTTTACCAGTCCGCGGGCTGGTCTTAAATCTCCACGAGCGTCGTACTTGGGGTCCGCGTCAGGCTTGTCGTCGCCTGTGCCAGGTATGCCGTCTGGTCCGGGACCCTCGTCTACGGTGTCGAAGGCTAGGGCAGCGATCACGATGTCCACAATGTTGCATACCTCGTCGCAGTTAATGTCAGCAATCAAAACGTCCTCTCTAACCTTCTTTTCTTCGATTTGGAATATGACATCCAACTTTCCTAGGGCAGTGTCATACTCGAGTACTGACCATGCGCAAACGTAGGTTACGTAGGCATTCCATTTAGGATTGTCATATTCCACTTTCTGACCTATGTGATCTAAGCCTGCGTAGAATTCCCAAGGCTGTCCTGTCTCAGTTGAATTCCAGCCGTCAAGTTCGCTGAGTGGTTCATTTACGATATCGTAAGCTGTTCCTGTCGTGAGCACTTGAGGCCACGGAGACTCAAACAAAAGTGCCCATGCCGACCCAGTCCAGTAGTCACAGTGCATTGTGCTTGACAGCAAAATTATAGAGGACCCACGTGAATCCGGTGTGCCGTCTCCGAAGCCGTCGTCAGCTGTGCCGGCTACGCCGTCGGGGCCTGGGGACGGAAGTGCGCCGGTAGCGGCAGCCAATTGCCCGGTTGATTCCCAGTACACGCCTGTGTTATTGTTGAATGTGTAGCAGTCTACGTCTCCGGTGGCATTCAGAAATATCCATCCATGACCATCTTCATCCAGTGTTACCCTTATTCTGTACCATGTGTGTGAATTTTTATCGTACCAGCCATGTTCTAATCCGATGTAGGTAGAAGACGAAACGGTTAGGTTTATTATCATTCCATAACCGGGGAGAGTCCAAGGGTCACTGAACGTTATGTCCTGCATCGCAAACAACGGCATGAAATATGGCGCACGAGTTTGAAATGGAGTTTTCCAGTCTAAGGTAGGAGGCATTCCTACGAGGTGAGAGCATGCTTTCGCCGTACCGCCCATTACCCAGTAACGATGAGTTATGGGAGTAGCTGATACTGGTGGTGTAGGTGCAACCAATCCTAAGGAAGCAAGTAGGATTATCGACAAACTAGCTAACGCTGAAACTTTTTTTCTTTCCATTTCCATTTACTCCTTTCTCCCGTAATTTTTACGTACCTTTTCTAATAAACTTTATGAAAAAATTTTACAGATGTTTTCTTTGAAGCTTTGCAAGCGTTATAAGCGCTCTTGAAGTATAGATTGATGGAACGTTGCATTGGAATTTAAGGTCCATAAGGTCCAGCTGAAACTACGTAGAGCCCGAGATTATGTTTTCAGGCTAGTCAGCTTTCTTTTGAGCCTTCGCACATTAAAGGCGAGGCCAACTATTAGTATGATGGCAATTAGGCCGAGCAGAGATGGAATGTATAATTCCAAGAGTTGCAAACCTTCATAAGCTGTCTTAGCTGTTGCTAATCCATCAGCTTTCGCTTCGGCTGTAGACTCGTATGTTAGGTCAACTAGTAGCAAAGGCTCACCTGCCTCACCCGGCCTCCTGAGCATATAAACGACGAGAACTTCATTTTCGGTATAAGCCCGCAATCCTGAAAGGGGTTCGAGCAAAATGGTCTTTGAGGAGATCAAAGTACAGTTTCGGAGTCCAATGTTTGGAAGCGACATCTCTTTTGTTATTGTCACGTTTACGAAGTACTTATAAAGTGTCAAACCTCCCTCTTTTTTGCGCCCCACATATTCTAGGGTAGCTGTAGTGTTTAGATTTTCCAGCCAAGCATTATCGATGTCTTCACCAGCTTTAAGGTGGGATGGATAGAGGGGGTCATATCCCGTTCTGTTGGGATTGTCGGAGTCAGGGGCATCCCTCACATTTTCCAAGGTGCGTTTATTAAACACGTATGTTTTGTTGTAGGAGAATGGATATTCTAATTCATTTGGGTTGTCAGGGTCAGTTATGTTCTTTGTTACTGCGTCAATTCTCAGAATGATGTTGTCTCCTTTTACTTCCGTAGCGTATACATGTGCTTCGATCCTTATAGGGTACCAAGGCGAGCCTGGTCCATAGCCTGGTCCATAGCCCGAATAGTGCAGAGTGCCCTCGAAGCTGGTTTCTATATTTATTTTCTCTAATTGTGAAAATATAATGGAAGGTGCAAGCATCATGTACCACAAGGGTATGAGCAGTAGAACAATTATTATTCCGGTGATCAACGCTATACTAGACTTACGTTTTAACACCGACATTTCCAACACCATTTTTTATTTGTATAATCTTATTGCTCTTATTAGGTTGTCGATGCTTAGCTTTCCATTCTATTTTGCAGCTTTCCTCGAACCGACCTTATGAAAAGGAATTGCACGACAGACGCGTTCCTACCCTGTAAACAAATTTGGGTGCATTTCTTAAAGAAAAATAAAAATAGAGGGGGATGAGGAAGCTTAGGGTTCCAGTCTTTCGTCGAAGTCTAGGGCTATCCTAACTATGTCAACGATGTTTACTAGTCCACTGGCGGGTCTTAAGTCTCCACGGGCATCGTATTCTGGGTCTGGCACTTTCTTGTCGTCGGCTGTGTAAGGAACGCCGTCAGGTCCAAAGTTCATGTTTTCGGTGTCGAAGGCTAGCGCAGCGATTACTATGTCCACAATGTTGCATACTTCGTCGCAGTTAATGTCAGCAATCAAAACGTCCTCTCTAACCTTCTTTTCGGTGATTACGAAGCAATTGTCGTAGTCTCCCATGGTCGTCGGAACGTCGAGCATCGCCCAAGCACAGACGTAAGTTACGTAGGCGTTCCAGTATGGATCGTCATAAGGCACTTTCAGTGCCGGGCGTTCTACGCCGGCATAGAACTCCCAGGGTTGTCCCTTCTCTGTCAAGAAAGAGCCATCAATTTGGCTGGCTGGTTCTATTACCTTAGCGGAGGCATTTTCTGTTGTGAATACTTGAGGCCAAGAAAACGTAAACAAAGTTTGCCATCCGACGCCCACTCCGCCATGGTATTCGGCAGTCATTGTTACGGGTAGCATAAGTATAGAGGATCCAGCTGGGTCATTTGTGCCGTCTCCGAAGCCGTCGTCAGCTGTACCAGCTACGCCGTCAGAGCCAGGGGACGGCAGTTGGCCTGGGAGCGCTGCAAGTTGACCGGCCAGCGGGGAAGGACTACGCCAGTACGTGCCTGTGTTATTGCTGAATGTATGGCAGTCTACGTCACCCTCACTGGCATTCAGGAATATCCATCCGTAACCATTCTGACTTAGCGAAGAATAGAGCCTAAACCAAAAGTTTATGCTAGAATCATAGAACATGTGGCTTACTCCGACGTAAGATGCGGCTGGGACGGTCAAGTTTATTATCATTCCATAGCCGGGATAAGTCCAAGGATTGCTGAATGTTATGTTTTGACAGCTAGACAGTGGTGGCACGGTAAAGTTCCATATTCCTTCCTCTATTGGTGCGTCAGCGAGGCTATCCCTTATCACTACATTACCAGGCATTTTCCTTGCAATAGGCATTACCCAATAACGATAAGTTCCTCCGGGATTAGCCGATGCTGGTGGTATAGGTGCAATTAATGCTAAGGAAGCAAGTAGGATTATCGACAAACTAGCTAATGCTGAAACCTTTTTCCTTTCCATTTCCACGACTCTCCTTTCTCCCGTAAGTTTACGCAAAGTTTTCTAATAAACGTTATGAAAAATTTTTACAGTTAACAATCATACTTTTAGACAGGGGGGAGTTCCTTAGACGCCATCAAAATGTCGACACCTTCTTTCTTCAGCCTGTACCACCGGGAGACCGCGTAGATTATTCCACCCGTTATGAATAGACCCGCGGTAAGCAAGAAGGTTCCTAAGGCGATGTAGCCTCCCACCGCCGGGATGGTTACAGTCGTATACAACATTCCCGCAGATATACCCAATGTTATCAGAGACCAAACGCTCATGAAAGGTATGCGTCCTATTTTGAAGCGCACCCACCTAGGTGCCATATCAAAAATCTCCTTCTGCCTGAAAGGAAACAATGTTCCAGCTGAGGCGATAATACACATCATTGTGATAAGTATGAAATTATAGTTCATACTCACCATCCAAAGTTTCCAAGGTGAAAGGCTGAAGAGAAGCCCTACCCATGCCACTAAGGTGCCTACAGCTGCCGCGGCGACCGGTGTCCGCCATTTGGGATGAACGTAAGAAATTCTGTCAGGTACTACTCTGTCGAAGGACCAAGCAAACATGCATCTAGATGAACCAAACAGAGCCATGAAAATGAGCGTAAAGCTCCATCCCAACAGCGCAATAAAAAGAATAACCGTCCAGATCAAATTAGGGAATAACACGAAACTGACTTCAGTCGGCAGCATGCCCCACTCATACAAGTGAAATTGGAAAAGATATCCTGTGGAAGCGAGGAACTTGTAGCCTTCGACATATGGCCACACGAATCCACCTATCATAAAAACTACCATTGCCACGAATAAACTCCCTAAATTTGCAATAGGCAGCGTTTTCGATGACTCTTTAACCTCTCCAGCGTAGTAACTGGCGCTCTGAGCACCATTGTAGGCCCAAAACATCATGAAGGCCGCACCAATCGACAACGGTAACCAGTTTTTGAAGTTATATGATAAGCCGAACCCCTCGGCTAAGGCGAGTACTTCTTCATATTTTGTAAATCCATATGGACTAACTAGTTGGTTCCAATTTTGCTGGAAGACTTTAGGTCCTGATAAAATACCTAAAATATAACTCAAGATCATCACTGTTATTCCAAGCGGGATTAACGTCCTTATGAACCATTTGATAGTGAAACGTGTAGGCAACACCACTAACGTAAATGCGGCGAGTATGCAGATGGTACCAATAATGAGCATCCACTCAGGGTCCCACAGTTTAACAGCAAATAATAATAAAACAGGGCTTTTATTGAGGAGCCCTACATGCCAAAATATCAATGAAAAAGCCGCGGTTAGCGATGCAAGTGATCCACCGATGAGCATAAGTGAGCTTATTATTAGGGTCCAGTTCACCATGAACCCTACTAGTGACGAAAAAGTCCTACTCACTAACATATATTCACCGCCTGAACGCGGCATAGCACTGCTAAATAGTGCATAAAGAAAGATGTAACCTGTGCTAAGTAAAGCGGCGGTAAGAATGTATAGTCGTATGTTACAACCCGGATAATTAGCTGGAACAAAAGTGTACCAAACGAGGGCGCCAGCACCAGGGTTTACAGCACCAAGTGCCAAGAACGTAGCGTCAAGCCAACCGATCTGTCTAACCAAACCTGAAGCCTTTCTAGCGAAGACCTTTTTCTCAACTGCCATTTTTCTCACTCACGCATGGAACCGGTTGAGGCATGAAGGTTATATTTTTGCTTGAAGTGGCGTTTTTCTTGTGAGACTTCGTGTGTTAAAGATGAAGGTGATCGTTAATATGACAACGGCTGCGCCAAGGATCAACCCTTTCATCAACTTGTCGAATTCTAAGACCGCCATGGCGCCGTGAGCTAGCCTAGCGGTGACCAAATCCGGTGCCCTGTCATGATATGTCAGGTAGATTAGTTTCGTTGACATCGTCGCATTCTTGGTCGTGTCAAACCAATTTCCCCAGATCATTAGGGTTTCCTCTTGAGTATACGTTGGTATTCCTGAAAGAGGTTCGATTAGAACAGTTTTTATGGTGGTTATAGTGTAGTTATCGTAGTTCACACCTGGAAGGACCATTTCTTTTGTTACTGTTTTGCTTACGAAGTACTCGTAAAGTTTCACGTCTTCTATTTTTACAGCCCTCACAAATTCTAAGGTAGCCAGCATGTCTAAAGGATAGTCAAGCCAAACGTTAGGGATGTCTTCGCCAAGTTTAAGGTGTGATGGATAAAAAGGGTTGTATCCCCTCCTAGGTTTATCAGCTTCAGGCGCCTCTTCTATGTTTTCACGTGTCAACTTGTTGAATACATATGTTGAATTTCCAGACAAATCTGGTATCGTCTCATTGGTGTCAGCTTTAATCACGTTCGCATCTATCCTCAGAATGATGTTGTCTCCTATTACATTCGTAGTGTTTAGATGCGCTTCTATTCGTACCGGGACCTCCCACACACCATAAATACTTTGGATAAGGAGGTATCCTTCTTTTCCCGCTGTGCCTTCCATGATGGCTACTGCATCCAGATTCTCTAGATCAGACACTATCAAAGGAGAAACTGTAGGAGCAGGTATCACATACCATACTGCTATCAGCGATAGCATGAGGATTATTCCGATGATCAACGCTATGTTGAACCTACTTTTTAACACCCACAACCTTCAACGCCTTTCGGCGTTGATGTCATTGCAAGAATAATTTAACTTTTTCGCAGAGTAACAAATCGCGTGGCGACGGATTAAAAAGTTATTTATGATTGCTGAGCCTAAATAGAATCAATCTTTGCGGGTGCATATGAATGGTTACGAAGAAAATTCCTAAAGAAAAGCTTCTGTGGATGTATAGAACCATGGGTAAAATAAGAAAATTCGAAGAGAAAACAGACGAATTATTTGGTGCAGCTGAACTGCCGGGATTTGTACACCTTTACATAGGTCAAGAAGCCATAGCCACTGGTTGCATGGCAGCCTTAGAACCGAGAGACTATATTACAAGTAATCACAGGGGCCACGGACACCTCATTGCAAAAGGCGGAGACGTAAAAAAGATGTTTGCAGAGCTCATGGGTAAAACAACTGGATACTGCAAAGGCAAAGGCGGATCGATGCACATAGCTAACTTCAGCCTTGGAATATTAGGTGCCTTTGGGATAGTCGGTGGAGGTGTAGGAATCGGAGTAGGAGCCGCATTAGCTTCCAAGTTGAAAAAAGAAGGAAGCGTAAGCGTCATCTTTGGAGGAGACGGAGCATTTGCACAGGGAATATTCCACGAAGGGATGAACCTAGCAGCTGTTTGGAACCTTCCAGTCATCTTCCTGATAGAGGACAACGGATTCAGCGAAGGAACGGTGAGTTGGCCTAAGCCTGGAGACCCAAGAAAGACGAGAAACATAAAGAATCTTGGAGAGATAGGGCGTGCGTATGGAATTCCCGGAGTTACTATCGATGGAAACGATCCTGTAGCGGTTTATGAAGCTGTTAGGGAGGCGGCGCATAGAGCAAGGTCAGAAGGTATTCCCTCAATTGTCCATTGTTTGACGTGTAGGCAACGAGGTCACTATGTTGGAGACCCACAGATATACAGAAGTGAAGAAGACATCGAAGAATGCGTCAAGAGGGACCCTATTCCAAGATTTAGAAAGAAGCTGGTTGAAAACGGGATCGTCAAAGAACAGGAATTAACTAAGATAGATGAAGGAATAACAGAGGAAATCGAAGAAGCGGTTAAGTTTGCTAGGGAAAGCCCCCGTCCAGAACCTAAGGAAGCTTATACTGATGTGTCAGATGGAGTGGAGGTGTAAAAATGCCAACGAAAACTTTCTCAGAGGCAATTTACGAAGCATTGAGACAGGAAATGGAGAGAGATTCATCAATAATTCTCATAGGAGAAGATATAGGAAGAGCTGGAGGAATTCTCTACGTCACAAAAGACCTATGGCAAATATTTGGTGAAGAAAGAGTTAGAGACACCCCAATTAGCGAGGCAGCATTCATAGGAGCAGCTGGAGGGGCTGCAGTTTGTGGTATAAGACCCGTCGTTGAACTGATGTTCGTCGATTTCTTTGGAGTAGCTATGGATCAAATCTACAACCAACTGGCCAAGATTAGATACATGTCTGGAGGCCAGTGCAGATTTCCTGTTGTCCTCAGAACAAACATCGGAGGGGGAGTTGGAGCCTCAGCCCATCACTCACAGGTATTGTATTCGATTTTTGCTCATGTGCCTGGAATAAAGGTTGTTGTACCCTCTACCCCATATGATGCTAAGGGACTGCTAATTCAAGCGATTAGAGATGACGATTTTGTGATGTTTTTCGAGCACAAAAACTTATACTTTATGGGGGGAGAGGTTCCAGATGAGTCATATACGATACCCTTTGGCAAGGCAGATGTAAGAAGGGAAGGCAAAGATGTAACGGTTGTTGCAACAGCTAACATGGTCCATGAGTCACTGAAGGCAGCTGAAGAATTGGAGAAAGAAGGAATAAGCGTTGAAGTGGTTGATCCAAGAACCCTCGTGCCGTTAGACACGGAAACAATCGTTAACTCGGCTGAGAAGACGAAAAGACTGGTGGTTGCAGATGAAGACTACATATACTTTGGAGTAACGGGCGAAATTATTACGAGAGTAGTTGAAAGAGGAACCCCGTTAAAAGCCCCACCAAAGAGGGTTGCTACCCCACGGGTACCGATTCCATGCAGCCCAGTGCTAGAGAATGAAATCTTACCAAACAAAGACAAAATCAAGAAAGCAATCAAAGATGTGGTTGAGGTTTAGAGTTGAAGCCTTTTTCCAAAGTTGGTTCCTACAATGACTAGGTCTATTATGTTTATGGTTCCATCTAGGTTTAGGTCTACAAGGGGGTTCCATTTAGAATCGTTAGGTTTAGTTCCAAAGGCCAATGCACAAGCGACTATGTCTACTATGTCTACGATTCCGTCAACATTCACGTCGCCTATTGTAGAAACCGGTGTAGCAGATGTTATTTCACCTCTTGATAAAATGGCTTTACTTTTCAAAATAGCTTCAGGAACGATGTTACCAGTATAGATATGAGTAGTCGTCTTTGTGGGCGTTACTAGTTCGACAACCAAAGTATAAGTCACGGTACTAGTTCCGATAATTCTGATGTCATAAACTCCATCTAGTGGATTAGGGATAATAGCCTCGTTGAGCTCCGCCCCAGGTCCAGTATACGATGCTCCAGGTATCTCATTAACAGGCTCTCCGGTGATAGGATCGGTTCCAATATGTCGGTTTTTAGGATCAGTGATGTACAAGTTTGCAGACGAAGACAAAGTAGTTACGAATGTGCTGCTCATATTGTATGCGCTGCTCATATCGTAGGTGAGCCAAAGTTCGTATGGAAATCCGTCACTACTTGTTCCAGTATTGTACCGGTCTAGATAAGGAGAATACGATTCTACATGGATAGAGTTGTTAGATGGATTGAAAGTAAGTATTCTAAGCCATCCGTTCCCACCGTTAGGTTCCCACTGCCAATTCTGTAGAAGTATCCAAGCGGTTTGATCTCCATCTTGTATTGTTTTGTTTGCCACGTATTTGTTCGTACGATTCGCTGCATGTCCGCAAAGAGCGAGGAAAACGTTGTCATTGGGCTTTACTATGTATTCTATTAAGTTTTCTTCCCACTGTCCAATGTAGGTTCCATTCGTGTACAGTATGGAGTGGGTGGTGATGATTGCACGCTTATCCCTATTGGCGTTTAGAGTTTCGTTCACCCAGCCTAATACCGTGCTATTTCCGTGGTATTCAACGTGGATGATTATGAAGTCAAGTGTGCCTACTCTGAAAGTCTGTATGTTGTTCTTTCCTCTGAATTTATCGCTGTGCCAGTAGGATTTGTCATCTAGTACCTTGTGGTCGAAGCAGATGTATTCGTCTCCATGCCATCCTCCGTTGGGTTCACGAAATGGGTACTGGTCATGATTACCAGCACAAAATCCGTATGGCACGTCATTATCTAATAACACAGCCATGCTTGTATTGGCGTTGACCCATTGAGATGTGCTATTTGCATAGTCTACTATGTCTCCAAGATGCGTCACAAAAACAATGTTTCGACTATTTTTCTGGTTGACTACCCATCGAGTTTGATTGGTAAATATGTCTTTTCGACTTGGAGGGTTTGCTTGACTATAATATTGAGTGTCAGGCAAAGCAATAATCGTAAAACATGCGTCTCCAGCGTCTGATGCATATGCTATTTCAATTTCTGACGCAATTCCAAATAATTGGATGCTAGATGCCAACGTTAACAAAATCAAAAACAGTGTGAACATTCTCGATACTACCTTATGGTCAAAAAAAGTATGAACTACCGCTATTTTCAATGGTGAAGCCTCTTTCTCTTATCTGAAGTTATGAGATGTGAAACTTAAGAAACACGCACGATAAGTGAGTCTCTATAGAAAAGGAGATAAAATGGTAAAGAATCAATTATTCAATTATGAACAATCTCGGTTTGATTTTAGTAGAAGCTATTTCTGCAGCGCTTGCTTTTACATTAGCTAGATTTATGCTTAGACCATATGAATATACTGGCGAAAGTCGATACATTGGTCTTCCTTTAGGATTCTTCTCTCTCGGTGTGTCATATGTCTTCATGGGGGTTGCTCTATCGTTTAGCGATCCTTTAATTATTGAACGAATGAAGTGGCTACAACTTTTCACTGGATCATATGCATTTGCTTTTCTTGCGACAACATACTATTTCTCGTCGAAACCGCCTAAACGAAACACAATTCTATTTCTGCAAACTCTCCTTTCTATTTTGGTTCTTGGGATGGTTATTTCATCCCTGATCGTATTCGTACCTCCAGCATTTGCGTTACCCAGTTACAAGACAGTTGATGAATACTTCAGACTCCTTAACACGATTTTGGCTCTCTATATTACTCTTTACACACTCAGATATCACGCATTGAAACCCGACCCCAAAACAATTCTAGCTCCACTTGGCTATGCTTTACTTGCTTTTTCGCAGTATTCCTTTCTGATATGGTCGCTGGATTCAAGCTTTTCCGCTTTCATAGGTGCTCATATTATACGCCTTGCGAGCTTGCTGGTCTTCTTGCTTGTGTCCTATAGAGCCTTCATTACTCCGCAAACTGCTATTCATGAAAACAGTGATCCTGAATGAAACAGTTTCCACGGAGAGATCGGATGAAAATTTACAGGGACATGCTCCTCAGTATTAGGGACGAGTCAAGAAAAGGAAAAATCGTTCTTACTCGTATCCAGCAAAAGGTAAATGTCCCTTTTGATCGTCTTAAAATATACCTATCAGAACTCCATGAACTTGGCTTGATCCAAGACGGATCTTCGCCAAAACTCACAGAAAAGGGTCGACAATACATAACTGAATATGAAAAAGTCATTGACTTTATGAAACGAATGGGACTAACCTATTGACGCGCGCAAGTATGGAGCGGTTAAATCCGCTTGTCTAGGCACCATTTTGGAAGTGATTCAATACGATTAATTAAACAAAATCTTTCTCCCAGACCAAAAATTAACAAGGACAACACTACCAAGACAACAGCCTTTTACAGGTAAGTTTGACCTGAAATCTCTGTTCTCTATGTTAGGTGAGGATTGGCCACAAATAGGCAATGAGGGTGATGCCCAGCACTAAAGTCCACAGGTTTATTATAAGTTCAAACACCATTTCGTTTGAGAGGGCAATGAGGGGATACATGTTGTTCTGTATATTGAAGGTTATGTCCATCAGAGCCAAGAATATCATGGAACCAGCCGCAAGGAGAGCAAAGAATGGCCCATAAGATTGCTCTGTTAAAAGTCCTATGGCGCCTATGAGGGAACAGAGGCAAATCCCCCACAGATCGGCAACAGGAAAGGACTTCTCAAATTTTATGTACCACTCCTCTTCTACGACGTGGACTGTCCCCCTGATAAAGAAGTCGCCCCAGTAATATATTGTGACAAGCGCTGTAATAATCAACAGCACAGCCAAAATTATAGTCATTAGATCCATAGCGGTCTACCCTTTAATGTTGAATTGGGTATATTCACCATGAAACTCTGTTGGAATCATCCTCAAAAGCTCTAGCCAACGTTCCGTAGCCTTCGACATCTTAAGAATTTTCATCAGGTTCCCCCTAACCTTAAGTTTCCTCGTCAGAAAAGCCTTCGTAACCCCAGTTTTACCCGTTAAAATACTTACCCAAACTCCATACTTTCCTGAAATCGTGAATTCGGTTTTTCTCTCTCCAAGCCATATGTCGGTTGTTATACCATCCTCAACAGTATAGCCCAAAACAATGTCTTTTTCAACGTCCTTCTCCGGCTCAGCTTGAATCATAAATGTGTAGCTTGCGTTTTCTCCCTTAGCCAATTCTAGGTATTTTTTGTCGGCGTTGCTTCTTTTCATAACTTCTTTCAAATATGCCTTACCAGCAAACTCCATTTTATCCTCCACCAACCTTCACAACAACTTTACACTCCCTAATTGGTTTCAGTAAAGGCTTAAAACCTTTCTCATCAATTTCATCCAGCTCTATAACGGACGTAATGACCTTTCTCGTGGAAATCATTCCCTTCGAAAGCATTTCAATAGCCAACGGATACTCATTGAAACCGCAATATGACCCCTTAATCGTTAGTTCATTAAGTACCACCGTGAAGAAATCCGATGGCGTTGGCTCTTCAGTAATTCCCACAATCATTATCTCCCCACCCTTCTTAACCAACGTAAAGTTTTCACTCAAGGTTTCAGGAACACCAGCCGTGTCAAACAAAACATCGACGCCAAAACCGTTTGTTTGCCTTTCAATCACCGCAGGAAGATTTTCTTCTCTCGGATCTATAACGACGTCAGCTCCCAAACGTTGTGCTAGCTTCTTTCTACCATCACTAACTTCAGCCACCATGATTTTTCCTGCACCAGACTTTTTGAGGACTTCAAGGGTTAGAACTCCTAATGGTCCAGCACCTTGAATCAGAATGGAGTCTGAGGGCTTAAAAGAGGACAGTTTGATAGAACGTAAAACACAAGCCAAGGGATCGACCAAAGCGGCGTCAAGGAGACTCAACTCCTCTGGCAGTTTGTAAACAATCCATGCCGGAAGTTTAACATACTCCGCGAAGGCTCCATTTAGTGTCACCCCCGCCATCTCCATGCTTTCGCACAGGCTTGGTTTTCCACTTAAACAAAATCTGCAATGCCCACAAGGTATCACGCCGTTGCCAGTAACCCTATCCCCCACAGTTAAGTTCTCAACTTTCGAACCAACCTTTTCTATGGTTCCCGAAAACTCGTGTCCAATGGTTAAACCCTCAACGTAGTTACCAGTCTTGTAGGCTGCAACATCGGAGCCGCAGATTCCACAATAGGCAACCTTAATCAACACTTCGTCTGCAAGAATTGAAGGTTTAGGAACGTTAAGAATCTGGATGTCTTCCTTACCCATGAAAACAACCGCTTTCAACTTAACCACCCTTTGTAGTATCAATGGGTCAAAGAATATAAATAATTACAGACAACCTTCAGAAAGGGGATTTATATGATTCGTTTAACTGGTGGCGAAGTTCTGAAACGTTACCTCGTCCAAGAGAACGTTCGATACGTGTTCGGCGTGCCAGGAGACCAACTATACCCTATCTTAGACGCTATCTACAAAGACAAACGCATAGATTTCATTACAATGCGCCACGAAGCAGCAGCAGCCCACGCAGCAGACGCATGGGCACGGATAATCGGAGAACCAGGAGTTTGCCTAGGAACAGTTGGACCAGGAGCAGCAAACTTGGTTGGGGGAGTTTATCCCGCCTTCGCAGACAGCATTCCTATGATCGTGATTACAGCCCAGAATCAGGCATGGCGTTCATACCCAGACCACGGTTCCATGCAAGCGCTAGATCAGCTTTCCCTTTTCAAGGCAGTCACCAAATGGAACGCCTTAGTCTCCCACTGGAGCCGCATCCCGGAACTTACTCAGCAAGCCTTTCGTATGGCTACATCGGGGAAGCCAAGTCCAGTTCATCTAGATTTTCCAGCAGATGTCCTTTACAAAACTGGAGATGAAGATGAAATCAAAATTGTTCATCCGTCAAATTATAGACCCGTCGAACGACCTATTGGAGACCTTTCGTTAATAGATCAAGCTGCCATGATGCTTGTAAAAGCAAAATTGCCCCTCATCCATGCTGGAGGTGGGGTTCTCCGTTCAGGAGCCTCTAAAGAACTCATTGAACTGGCAGAATATTTGCAGGCGCCAGTAACTACTTCCCAGAGCGGTAGAAGCGCCATTCCGGAGGATCATCCTCTTTGTCTCATCCCAACTTCTCCGGGCACTGGATCTCTTGTTGCTCAGGTTGAAGCCGATGTTGTGCTTCTTGTTGGAGGCCGGCTTGGAGACCTAGAAATGTGGGGGCAACCACCTATGGCTTGGAGTGACCCTTCTAAGCAGAAATTTATTCAGATAGACATCGCTAGCGACATGATTGGACTTAACCGTCCAGTAGACATTGGAATCGTTGGAGACGCAAAATCAACCCTTCACGTCCTCTTAGAAACAATTAAAAAATACACTAAGAGAAAAGAGGAACGCGAGTCCCTTCAAACCTACAAGCAAGTGGAGAAAAGTTGGCTTGAGGGATACGAAGAACTATCTCGGTCAGACAGCATACCAATTCATCCTTTGCGGTTAGTAAGAGAGGTGCGGGAATTCTTCCCCAGAGACGCTATTACAATAGTTGACGGGGGAAACACGGCTATCTGGTGTTTCTACCTTAACCGAGTCTATGAACCAAATACATACTTAAGCTGCGTATCAGGAGATTCGGGACATCTCGGAGCAGGCATTGCCTATGCCATCGCGGCTAAGCTTGCAGCTCCTTCAAAGCAGGTGTATTGCATCGCCGGAGACGGCGCCTTCGGCTTCAACATCCAAGAATTAGAGACAGCGAGTCGTCTAAAGCTGCCAGTCATATTTATAGTAGCCAACGACTTGGCGTATGGCATGATAAAATCTGGGCAAACATTGGTTTACGCAAGGAGACATATTGGTGTTGACTTCAGCGACATTCGTTACGATAAGGTTGCTCAGGCTATGAACTGCTATGGTGAAAGGGTGGTGGAGCCAGACCAGATTAAACCAGCCTTGCGAAGGGCAGTGGATTCCGGGCTACCCGCTGTGTTGGACGTAGAAATTGACAGGGAAGTGATACCTCCGGATTTTGAGGTTGTGGCTTCGATATGGCTGGAAGGCTGCGAATTGCCTGAAGCAGAGAAACCTCCAGAAAAGAAGGTTCCCGTGGCTGTTGAAGCGTAGGTAGCTCCTAGATAGCGATTCCAATCTTGCTAGAAATCTATGGTCCTGCCTTCAAAGGCGTAAGTGAAGAGTTTCCTTAGTTCTTCGCCGCTTGCCACCCGAGGATTAACGAAATTGCAGGTGGACATCTCGGCTTTAGCTACGAGTTCGTCTAACTTTTGACTGTAATCTTCCCACTTTATCCCCATTTCCTTGACGGTTAAGGGTTCACCTATCTTTTTCATAAGATTTCTAATGGCATCTACAAGCTTCTTAACAGCTTCTTCAACCGACTTCGCTTTGATGCCAATAGCCTCTGCGATTTCAGCGTACCTTTCTCCCGCTTCTTTGGCACCGAATTCGATGGAGTATGGTAAGAAAACAGCCGTCGCTCTACCATGGGGTATTTTGAAGACTGCTCCAAAGGAGTGCCCCATGGCGTGGACAACTCCAACTTGGGCGTTGCTGAAGGCTATTCCGGACATAGTAGCTGCATTATGTATTTTTTCTCTGGCTTCTTGGTCATTCTCGTCTTCGTAGAATCTTAGAAAGTATTTGAAGAAGAGTTGGGCGACTTTGATTGCCAACGCATCAGAGAAGTCATTTCTCCACTGGTTGACATAGGCTTCCACGGCTGTGACAAGCGCGTCGAAGCCGGTATCGGCTGCAACCCTTTTAGGCACCCCAACTGGAAGCTTCGGGTCAACTATGGCTAGGTCTGGATAAAGCTCTCTTGAGGCTACCTCCATTTTGAAAACTTCCTTCTTATTGGTGATCACGGCTGCCCAGCTAGCTTCTGAGCCAGTTCCACTCGTGGTTGGGATACAGACCAGCCTCGCTTTTTTCCTTAGCCCAAGCTCAACTAAGGGAGATACTTCCTCCAGTTTGATGTCCGGCCTTTCGTAGAGCACCCACATGGCCTTCGCCGCGTCCATGCAGCTGCCTCCGCCTAAACCTATTATCCAGTCGGGCGCAAACTTTTTGACTAACTTGGCGCCTTCCGTAACGTTTTCGGTAGATGGTTCCCGCTCAACTCCGTCAAAAACTTCTATTTCCATTCCAGCTTCTTTCAAGTATTTTGAAACTTCGTCAACATGGCCTCGGCTTCTAACAGTCTTGTCGGTGACAATGAAGGCTTTCTTTCCTTCTAAATCTTTTAGAGCTTCTAAGGCATCTTCGCCAAAGGCAATTTTTGGACTTTGAAACCACCACATAAAGCATCACCTGAAGATTCAGATAATCTGGTTATGTCGCTATATAAAGATAAGAATATGGCTAAGCCACACGTCCAACCATCCAAAACTATCCAAAACATCTGAATCCATGCGCGCGTTTCATCACAAAATGCTGGTATTCGAACCTATTTCTTCGCACTGGATTTCTTTGTCTCAGGTTTCTTTGTTTCAGGCGCCTTTGTCTCTCTGGGTTCTTGGATGGATGGCGTAGTCGGGAAGGCGGGGCTAATGACCTTCCAGTCATAGATTTTGGCGACTAGGGCTAGAACGGCGGTTGCTGCAGCTAGCCAGAAGACCCATGTGAAGCTTGTTGAGATGGGAATGTTTGCGGTAACTCCTCCCACAGACATACTTAGGGCCGAAGCTCCATAAAGGGGCACCCCAATACCGGTGAAGTTTCCAATAATGTATGAAGCAACCACTAGCATCACCACGAAGAGTATGAATATTATGATGGGCTTCTTGTAGGCGAAGTTCAACAGGTTCTTAGAGTAGGATTTCCGAGGAGCCAGAGAGTATACGAAGAAAGCGACTGCACAGGCGATAAATGCTAGCTTACAACTCAGATTAATGAACCAGAGGATGGGTATCTCTATAGACGTTCCAATGAGGTCCGCGTTGTAGTCTAAAGGTGATAAATTTGCTCGAGCCACGTCGTCGCCAACTTCGGCTTGCCACCATGGGGATGCGTAGAGAAACGACAGCAGAATCAAGGTTGTTGCGGTGACGGCACAGGCGAGGCCTGGCCAGTTAACCAATTTTATATTCAAACACCATCACTCCTATGCAGGAATTTCTATGGGTCCTATGTCCATTTCGTCAGCCACCTCGACTGTTATGCCTTGAACAACGATGGTCACCTCTCTTAAAATAACGTAGAAATCTGTTTCGCCTCGGTGGAAGGTTTCGACGTCCGTCTGACCTCCTTGAGTAAATGTTATGAGTAGCTTGAAGATGTCGGAGGATTTTGGCTGAATTGTCAGGGGTAGGTTTTCTCCGTAGCCGTAGCCTAGAAAGGTGTTGTGTTCCTTGCAGTACGCGGAGAAGTTCATGATATCAAAGGTGAAGGTGTCGTCCGAGTTATTCGTCATGTTTAGTAGCACACGGAAAGAGGTTTCAGGGTCCACTATCTCGTAGTCCGCATACTCAACAGTCGGAAAATATTCCTCGAACTTTTCCATAATGTCTTCGACGTCGGGCATGATGAGAGCTATCACGTTGTCTCTGTACAAGATGACTGCAGAAGCTAAGGGTCCAACCACAATCATGATGGAAATCGCAGCTAAGATTTTCCCGATGTCCATGTGACATTCCTCATGAGATTCAAAAACTATCTGGTGTACCCGTATATTTCTTTTATGCGCACGTCGCCAAGCACAGCCAAAACATCTAAATCCAACAGAAAAATACCATACACACAAATGACCCCCAGCACCAAAAACAGGGTACGCATAGGTCTGGAAATTCACACCCAGCTAACCAGCCTAAAAACCAAGCTCTTCTGCTCATGCTCATCAGACTATAAAGGTAAAGATCCAAACACTCTAGTCTGTCCAGTATGCCTCGGAATACCGGGAGCCCTACCAGTCCTCAACAAAAAAGCAGTAGAGTTCGCGGTGATGGCTGCCCTAGCCCTGAACTGCAAAATATCAAAGCGCATGTTCTTCTTCAGAAAAAACTACTATTACCCAGATATGCCAAAAAACTTCCAGATATCCCAGTATGATAGGGCGGGGGGAGTTCCCTTAGCCGTCGACGGCTTCCTCCATTTTGAAGTTAACAGAAAAAGAAAGAAAACCCGAATCAGTCGAGTTCATTTGGAAGAAGACCCTGGAAGACTGGTTCACCTAGGTCCCATAGATCAGTCACCCTACACCCTAGTCGATTATAACAGGTCAGGCATAGCCCTTCTAGAGATCGTCACGGACCCAGACCTCAACTCTCCCAAGGAGGCGAGGATATTCCTCCAAAAGTTGCGGTCCATACTGGAGCATCTGGAAATCTTTGACGGAAGGTTGGAAGGGGCTATGCGATGTGATGCCAACATCTCCATTGCCGGCGGAACCAGAGTTGAAACCAAAAACATCTCTTCTTTTAAGGAAGTGGAACGCGCCCTATCCTTCGAAATCATGAGACAAAAAGATTTGTTGGAAAAGGGGTTAGCAGTTAAGCGGGAAACGAGGCACTGGGATGAAACACGCAGAATAACAATCACGCTGCGTACCAAAGAGGAGGAACATGATTACCGATATTTCCCTGAACCCGACCTTGTTCCAATCACAATCACCAAAGAATTCATTGAGGAGGTCAAGAATCAGATGCCTGAATTGCCTGAAGCCAGAATACAACGTTTTATGACCACTTACGGTATCCCGCAATACGACACCGAAGTTTTGGTAAGTGATAAAGCCATGGCAGACTTCTTCGAAAGATGCATCAAACTTTACAATAAACCAAAGGAAGTTAGCAACTGGATGATGAGCGACCTCCTGCGCTATCTTTACGAAAACAACATTGAGCTTTCAGAATCCAAAATCACTCCGGAAAACCTCGTTGAAATGATCAAACTCATCGATGATGGGGTTATAAGCGGAAAAATTGGAAAACAGATTCTTCCCGAAATGGTCTTGACTGGACAACAACCATGGCAAATCGTTGAAGAAAAAGGTTTGGTAAAGATAACTTCCCGTGAAAAACTTGAAAAGACGGCGGACAAAATTTTTGCAGAAAATCCAAAGGCTGTTAGAGACGCCCTTGTTGACGAGAAGGCTGTGCACTTTCTCGTTGGGCAACTTATGAGGGCGACAAAGGGGAAGGCTGATCCTCAATTAGCCAACCAAATAATACGGGATAGGCTGGAGCAACTGGCGAAATCCGTTACACCACAGAAACCCTAACAGAGTTTCGTCTAAAAAGTTCAAAATAATCCTTTTTTCCGGTATTAGAATTGAAATATTGTTTTTGCGAGAAAATTTAATATAATTAAACTGAGAAATAAATGAGTTTTGGATGGATTGTATGAGCGACATATTTGAAATTATATTAGTATGCACTATGGCGGTAATTGCTTCACTTATTTCTTTATTTATGATTTCTTTGTCTATGAAGCGCCTTAGGAACCGGATATTGTTTTTAGTCATATCAACAGGTGTAATTGCTTCATTAATTTCCTCGTTCGTGATTGTGCCATTGGCCTTTGGCGACAGATTCGTTTCTTACTCATTTCAACTTCATCCGTGTTGGTATGGGGTTCGTCCAATTGAGATTGTGCATGTTAATGGGAGTCTCATAAAGATAGGCTGGATCGGTTTAAGAATTACCAAGACCAACAATTACTTCAGGCCAGTTCAGGTTCATTACAATGGATTCGAATACGTAATGCTTGTGTACAATTGCACCGTAGCCGACCCATCAGACATCGTTAACAACAAACCATTCCTCGTATGGGGAGCATTCTACGCCCTCCGCGCACTATCTAACGTCCTTCGCCTCAGTAAGCCTTGGGCCTACAACTACTATGCAACCCATAGAAACCTCTCAAACTACACAGCAACATTACCTGCGGGAGCTTTTACATCTACAGTGTTTTCGGCTGCCGCGACTGAGCCCGTCTGGGGTGGCCAAGACTTGAACGGTGAATTCGTATCGCCAGGAATCTACCGTATCTATTGTATAGCGTATGGAAGAAAACTTGAACCAATCAGCCTCAACATAACACGAACAGAACTCTGGGATGACTGTTAACTACAATCCCAAAGTCCGTGAATAAAAAAATTCTCCATCTTCACCGTCGGGATAGGCTGGAGTTGCTAAAGGCGAAGGGAAGTTCCTAAACAGAAGCCCCAACCTTTCTTTCCCCTTTTAACAGATACACAAAAAGGCTAAGGCCTACTGTTAAAGAAGCTAGACCGATGAGGAGGGAAAGAATACGGGGAACATCCAACTTTTCAAGAACATAAAGGAAGTATGTAGGTCCTCCAAATGTGAGGAGAGCCGCAAATAGCATTAACAAAGCCTTAACCACTTCCTTCATGGCTAACCCCCAACTTTGCAATGAATAGGTTGGGTGCCTCTCTTAATGTTTTCCCTATCACGTAAATGCAGATTCTATCTTTTTGTCGATTCCCGTTAAATAGCCCGCAAAGCCTCCAAGAAACATGCCTAGAAAAACAAGTATGTAACCCAAAAGGGTGATTCTGAATATGCTGGAAAGGGCTGCAAAAACTAGATTTTCAAAACCAGAAGGGAAATTTGAGAGAATCTTTCCCCATCCTAAAACAAACCAGCTGTAAAGTGAAGTATAGACAATCGAAATTGAAAAGGATAAGAGAATAGATCCTATCCAGCCGAAGATAATTGGTTCAGGTTCAATCAAGACTATACCGGCTACCATACTTGCACCGATAAGAATCACATAGTCCATTAAATCAAAGGAAGGCACCCACCAAGCTGGCGCTGGCTTGTAAGGAGGAGATTTATACACGGTTCTGACGGTAAGCAGAACTATTACAACAACTAGCCCTAGGATTACCACCATATCTATGGCTTTCTTCCTCATCTCCAACCCACAGCGCCCATCTATAATAGTAATAGTTATCCAAATATCATAAACGCTTTCTTCAGGTCAGAAAAAATAAAGAGAGGAGATGACTGTTTTAGTTGTAGTTGTTATGGGCCTGTTTCTCCGAAGTGCAAAGCCCACAGGACAACATCTTCGATGTTTACGATGCCGTCAGGGCTTCCTTCAGGCGCTATGTCCGCAGCTGGATTCCAGTTGGGATCTCCTTCTTCACTACCAAAGGCTACTCCTATTTTGACACCGTCTCGTATGTCAACTTTGCCATCGCCGTTTATGTCACCTGTAAGCTGTGCCGAGACTGAACCAGCCATGCTTAACATACTAAGTAGAAACAGAGTCACCATTAGCCCAGCAATCAGTTTATACCTCATTTTCTCCTTCTCCTTTCAGCGAACTATCAATACAGCAATACTGTTAATAAAGTTTAAGAAAGATTCTTCTATTCAACCAAGAACAAATGTTGTAGTGGTAGATTAGCTCTACTTCTCTCCGTTCCCCACAGTCTTAAGCAAAAATTTGAAAACGGAAAGGGCTGCTCCCTTATCAGCTTCCAAGCCTATTGTTGAGCCTAACAAACATATACCTTCCAACCCCCGTTCCTTCGCAAGACCTAAGAGGAGACCTGAAGCCCCAACTATTCTTCCTTTTCCATAAAGTACAGCGCCTTTCTTCACGTTTTCCGCAGCGAGTTCCTCAGAGGTAGCGGCTACGTAAACTTCTTCTCCTGGACGTAATGTGGGCACCCCACCCAGCGTAACAAGGAACTTGCATCCGTATTTCTCTGCGAAATCCAAGATTTCGCCACATACTTCGTAGTGGGCTATCACGTCCTCTATGGAAGGTTGGGAATCTCCTGTTAGAATGATGAATTGGTTCTTGTCTGTTGAAGATGCATAGAATTCGTAGCGGGGTGGACGGCACGTTCCATTTTTGTCCACGATCACGTAGTCTGGAAAGGAAGGCGCATAGAGTTCAGCGAACAGTTTGGCATGAGTATGGTCGATTAGGAGTTGCGCTGCAATTTTCCCTACATTTCCAAATCCGGGCAATCCTTCCACCAAGACCGGATGCTCTAGTTGTGGATGAAAAAGATGACGAAATAGTGGTTTGTCCATTGATATTCCTAACAATAACTGGACCCAATGAACTATAGGCTTTTCGCATACATCAAATTGTCCTTAATATCTTCCAAAGCTGATCGCCAACATAGTGAACATTTTTCATAATTTTTCCATGTTTCATATTTTTCATAGCTTGCGAATCGAAGAGAGCAATGCCTACAGCCAAAGGCTTACCGTGGCGCTCGTCCACAACGAGAAGAAGATCGTTTTCTTTGAAATCTCCCTTAATGTCGACAACGCCGGGAACCATCACATCAGCGCCCTTGCAGACGTAAGGAACAGCACCCATATCCACTACGATTCTGGGAAGAAGGGATAAAACTTTGTCAGAGGTTAAGGTGGGAAAGAGCACACCGCTGGACCTTGCCAAAAAAGGTTTTCCATGGACAATAAAGATTTCAGCAGTTTCAGTTTCGTTAACTTCAATGGATGGTTTAGACCCTAGCAATTGTTCAATGTCTGTTTTGAGCCTTTGAGAAAAATCGAGGAGAAGCTGTCTGGCTTCCTTTTCTTTTAGAAAATGTCGCCGAGCCTTTTTGGACACTTTGACCACCATGTTTTGATGTGACCTTCTCATGGAGTCCGCACTTTTATGCCTTGTTAGAAAGATGTCGTTGCTGAAGATGTAGTTCTGTGTTAGTCTGGTGTTTGCCTTATCACTCAATCGTCGGTGGACATACGTCGCAAGCTTCTGGAACCACAAAGAAATTCTTATGCCAATCGCATATCAGGTCTCCGGTTCTAAGGGTCCTACATAACTTGCAAAACTGTAGCATGGCGTCGAAGGGTGAAAGCTTCTTGGCTGCAATGCCTTCAGCAATTTCATCTGCTATAGCTCGAACAGAAGGGGAGGCTTCAAGCTGTTTCAGCCTTTTGTCTCCCCGTTTGGAATAAAGATAAAGACTTATAGAAGCCTGAGTTGTTCCAAGCTTCTCAGCCGCAGCCACCTGAGAAAAATTATACTTTTCGATGAGTCTTTTGGCTACGAGAGACCGGAATGCCGGAAGCACGGATCGCACGACAAGTTCGCATGGTGGTCGCAATTTATATCCACATGATTATAACGGTGTTATTGCTTATAAATGTAGAGTGACAGAGCGATTTGCGTCCCTTGAATACAATGATATTAAATGGCTCTCCTAAACATGTATTCTAATCGGAATAAAATTGTCAGCAAAATATTAATAATTGAATAACGTTAAGTCTTGACACCATCATAGGAGGCATCAAAACTCGAACGCATCAAAGCCCTAAAATGTAGAGAATGCGGCAAAGAATACCCACCTACCAAAATTTATGCCTGCGAAGAATGTTTTGGACCCCTCGACGTAGTATACGACTACGATTCCATAGAGTTAGACAGGAAATCGTTTCAGGATAGACCGAAAACGGTTTGGCGATACTTTGAACTTCTCCCCATCAGCGACAAAAAGAAGATAGTGGACCTAGGCGGAGGCTACACAATTTTACATGAGTGTACAGGGTTAGCCAAAGCCCTTGGATTAAAAACCCTTTACATCAAAGACGACACCGTTAACCCAACCTACTCCTTTAAGGACAGGCCCGTCACAGTTGCTGTATCTAAAGCCCTTGAATTCAACGCCAAAGCTGTAGGATGCGCCTCAACAGGCAATTTAGCTGCTTCTATGGCGGCTCATGCAGCGAAGGCTGGACTACCCTGCTACGTGTTCATCCCAGCCGACACTGAACTTAACAAAATTGTTCAGGCTTCAACTTATGGAGCTAGAATAGTGGCTGTTAAGGGAACCTACGATGACGCCAACAGACTCGCCGTTCAAGCTTCAGAGGAGTATGGCTGGGCCTTCGCCAACATAAACATCCGTCCCTACTACGTGGAAGGTTCAAAAACCCTAGCCTTCGAAGTTTGTGAACAACTTGGATGGGAGACACCGGACCATGTGATAGTGCCTGTGGGGAGCGGAGCCCTACTCTGCGCCATTTGGAGAGGCTTCAAAGAATTTAAGCAACTCAATTTAATCGATGACACCCAAATCAAAGTGACGGGTGCCCAGCCTTCAGGCTGCTCACCAGTGGTAAACGCCTTTAAATCTAACACCCCTAACATCGATCCAATCGAACATCCAGATACAATCGCGAAAAGCTTAGCTGTGGGAGATCCAGGCGACGGAGTTTACGCCGTGAAAACCATACGCGAATCCGGAGGCGTAGCTGAATCAGCCACAGACGCCGAAATACTAGATGCCATTGAACTTTTAGCAAAAACTGAAGGGATATTCGCCGAGCCAGCTGGCGGCGTGGCTGTGGCTGTTCTGAAGAAACTGGTTGAAAGTGGAGAGGTTTCGCCAGATGAGAGGGTTGTTTGCTACGTGACTGGTAATGGACTAAAGGCAACCGAGGCCATTTTGCATACCATCCCAAAGCCAATTGAAATTGAACCCAGCATGGAGTCCCTTGCAAAAATTATAAGCTAGGAGGTGGGGAAATGGGCAAAGTAAAGTTGCGTCTTTTAGCGACTTTGGCAACTGCCATCGGGAGAAAGGAAGTGGAAACGGAAGCTTCTTCGTTGAAAGAGGCTCTAGATGTTTTGACTGCAGAATACGGAGACAAATTTAAGGCAAAGGTCTTCGATACGACTGGAAATCCGAAAAGACAGATCAAAATCTATGTAAATGGAAGAGATATACGCTTTCTCAACCAGCTTGACACTCTGCTAAACGATGGAGACGAGGTGTTAATCCTTCCAGCTGTCACCGGAGGCTGAAAACATCATGACTCGCGGGCATGTGAACGCGCGGAATTAGGATTGCTTGTTGGTAGTAGATGTTTTTTCTAAATTTCAAAGTTATTTTCGGTTAAGGAAATTATATCTAATACCTAAATGTAAAATCAAATGTCTTTAAACAGACCAACAGATACCTCCAGAAGAGGATTAAGGGATGATTGAAATAGAGGTGAAAGTCAAGGTAAAAGAACCAGAAAGAATTAAAAACTGCCTAGATGTTCTTGGTTACAAATTTCTGAAAAAAGAACGCCAAGAAGATACTTACTTTAAATCTTCTTTCCGGAGCTTTGGAGAAACAGGCGAGGTTTTACGAGTTAGGAAGCAAATTCCGGGTTCTGATGTGGTAACTTTTAAAGGACCTAAGCTGAAGTCTGAGATAAAGGCAAGAGAAGAAATTGAGGTTAACATTGAAAACAGCTCTGAAGCTATAAAATTGTTGAAAAAACTTGGGTATGAGCCCTGGACTACTATTGAAAAAGAGAGAGAAACCTACCAATCTGATAAATTTACGGTGAACTTAGATGAGGTTAAAGGCTTAGGGCATTTCATGGAAATAGAAACAAAAATAGAAGGGAACCAATCGAAGCTCGAAGTTGAGCAAGAAATATTTAACTTACTAAACAAAATTGGAATCTCCAAAAACCTAATCGAAAAAAGAACTTACCTGGAATTAATTTTAGAGAAACATAAAAGCGCGTCTATGTGAAATGATGAACAGTTTTCATGTTTTTTACTTTTTAAAATGCGCGGGCTAATTGTTTAATTGGGTTAACGCATTAGGAGAGGTTTGAGGCAGAAGAGGGGTCGTGATTGATGGCGCGTGGGTTTGGGAAAAAGTTTCTAGAGATGAGGGTGTGTGATGTCTTTACAAGGCAGGCCTTTACGGGAAATCCACTGGCTGTGGTGTTGGATGCCCAAAACTTAACCGGTGAGGAGATGCAGAGAATTGCTGCGGAAATGAACCTTTCAGAAACCACTTTTGTTTTGCCTCCCACCAAACCTAAAGCAACCTATAAGATGCGTATATTTACCCCAGCAAAGGAGATTCCTTTTGCTGGTCACCCGTCAGTTGGAACCGCCTTCGTCCTTGCTGAAGAACAGAGGTTTGACCTTGAAGAGCCAGTAACGGTTATTCATCAAGAGGTTGGGGTAGGGGTTTTGCCCATAGACATATACGTCCAAAATAAGGTTGTCCAAAAGATTATGATGACCCAAGGAAAAACTCGTTTCGGACCCATCATTAAAAACATTGATGATGTTGCAAGAAGTTTGGGGGTTAACCCAGAAGAAATCACTAAAACGGGTTTGCGCCCACAGATTGTTTCCACGGGCTTAAACCAGTTAATGGTGCCAATTAAAAGCTTAGAAACTTTAGCCAATCTTCAACCAGACTTTCCGCTGATAAAACAACTGGAGGAAAGCTTTGGGTTTTTAGGCTGCTCTGTTTTCACCTTTGAAACCATAAGCCCAGAGGCTTCAGTTCATGTTCGCTTTTTCGCGCCAAGCGTAGGAGTCTGGGAAGATCCTGCCACGGGAAGCGCTGCCGGAGGGCTGGGAGCTTACCTGCTCAGATGGAAAGCGTTGCCCGTCAGCAAGGAGCCACTGGCATTCATCATTGAGCAAGGCTACGAGATTAAAAGACCCAGCACAATCTACGTGGAAGTTCAGCATAAAAATAAACAACCCACGAAAGTGCGGGTTGGCGGACAAGTCGTAACCGTGCTGAAGGGCACAATAATCTGTTAAATTCGACATCAAACCCAAAAATTTCACAAAAGTGTCTGCTTGCATCCACAACTAGTCTACGAACATTTTCACTCCAAGTTTGTTGATTATGTCTTTATAGATCTTTAATGCTTCTTCCTCGTCTTCTACGTTTTTTATGAGCATTCTTCCGGTTCTGAATAGGCTAACCTCAATGTCGCCATTGTATTCAAAAACTATAACAAGAGAAGATTTCATGAGCGTTTTGAAGTGGGGGTTTAATTTGTTGTGAATCTCCTCAAGTTCCATGCCCATAGGTTTTGGCGGGTTGATATTAACTGTTTTTTGACCGCACAACCACACCAACCGTTCCTTGCCTATAAGGGGTTGGGCGATTTTGCTTTGGCATGCTGGGCAGTCTGGTCTTTTGAAAATGTCAATTTTTGTGAAGTACATGTCTCTGAAGTCGCAAACCATCAGTTTTCCTTTAAGGGTTTCCCCTATCCCAGCTAGTAGTTTTACGGTTTCCATGGCTTGCATTGTGCCAATGATCCCTGTTGTAGTGCCTAACACCCCTCGTGTTTCGCAGGTTGGCAGTTGGCTGTCGTCTAGGCCTGGCACTAAACATTCTAGGCATGGGGTTTCAGGAGGAGCAAAAATTGATAGGTTGCCTTCTATGCCTATGGCTGCTCCAAAAACGTAGGGAACCTGATGTTTGGCGCAGATTCGATTTATGAGATATCTTGTTTTCATATTGTCTAGGCCGTCGACAACGCAGTCCATGCCTTTTAGGATTTCTTCAATGTTGTTTTCCCTTACGTTTTCCGGAATTGGCTCCACTTTCACGTTTGGATTAACCTGCTTTATCCTTTGGGCAGCGGCTTCAACTTTCGGGTATCGTAGATCGTCTAAGCTGTATAACACTTGTCGATGTAGGTTATTCAATTCAACAGTGTCTTGGTCTACGAGGCGTAGGTAACCGACACCGGCGAGGGCTAGATAGAGGGCAGAGGCGCTTCCAAGTCCACCAAGCCCAACTATGGCAACTTTAGCCCGCCTTAACTTGTCTTGACCTCGCCGTCCAAGCTCTGGAAGAACAATTTGTCTACTATAGAATTCGTCGGGATTAGAGGGCAGTTGCGTGACCATGTTTTTTGCCTCTTTCAACCTTTAATGTATAACAATGTTATATAACCCTAACGATGTTAAATTCAAATGCACTACTTATATGGTGGGTTAGTCAAGATGACTATCCGAGGTCTCCAAGATTGCCAACTTTTGAAGATTATCTCAAAAGCGTAGAACTCCAAACGCTACTGGAAGAGCTTAAGGTTCCAAAAATTGAGAAGCTTATGGAAGGAGTGAAACATTTCACTGAAAAGGAGGCGGAGAGAAGAGACAAAATTGTGTTAAGCTACTTCGGTGAAGACGGAATTGAACGTATCGTTGGCTCCGTTGTTCAGGGTTTGCTTTCGCCACCAAAACTGAAGGAAAACGCTAAGGTTTTGGATGTGGGCGCAGGCTCAGGCTTCTTCACCGTAAAAGTTGTTGATAAACTGCGTCGGCACTTGCCAGAAGCGTCTTTTTATGCTATGGACTTGACGCCTGCCATGTTAAAGGTATTAGTGAGAAAGACTTCAGAGGTTACGCCCTTTCTGGGAGTGGCAGAAAACGTTCGTGGAAGTGTGGAACACGCCAGAAAATACCTAAGTATTCCAGAGAAATTTGATGCCATATTCTCGACTTTAATGCTGCATCATTGTTTAGATGTCGAGAAAGTGTTTAGGAGTTTTAGGGAAGTTTTAGAAGTTGATGGAAAGGCTGTAATAGTGGACCTTTGTAAGCACCCCTTTAAAGAGTTTAGAGAAGAAATGGGAGACATACACCTTGGATTCGAGCCGGAACTAATTAAGGAAGCGGCTGAAAAACAATTCTCAAGGGTCGAGGTAAAGAAGATACCTGGAATATGTTGCGACAGCTCCGGCAGATCTGCAGAACTCTTCACAGCGTTTATGATGCCATGAACCAAGACTAACGATTCTATTTGGATACTAATAACAGCTATATGTTGAAAACAAGATTTTCCTAGAACAAAACACTCCAGAAACTAAGGTTAAGACTTACATTCCCAAGATTCAACCTCTACAAGTTTCTAAATGTGAGAAATGCGGAAAAGTTACAGCCGAACCAAAAGAAATGATAAGGATAGTGAAACGGATTGAATAGAGAGATTGAATTGCAGAAAATTCAAGTTTTAGCCGACTACTATCATAGTCAATTCACTTTGTATTTGTCATTTTTCATTACGTTTTTAATCACGTTTACTGTTGCAGTCATGACTCTTGTATACGAAGGACGCATGACTCTTCTAGTATACTATATATCATTGTTTATTGTTGGGGGATTTGTTTTCTATGAAGTGTTATCCGCTAACAGGCGTTATTCTGAAAACCTAAATAACATAGACGATTTGCTCAGACAAGTTGAAAACGGTGAAGCCTTACCGTCATTAAGTGAATTAAAGAAAATGAAAAAACCGAAACCTAAAGCTCCTTGACCTCTTCTTTTTATCTTATACCTGCAAGTTTCTGTCCGTAAATTAATAAGGCTAACCCAATTACTACGGAGACTATTCCAATAGGTAAAGATAAAACGCCAAGATTTGGGAATCCATACATTTCAAGCAAAGTCGGTAAAGCGATTATGCCCAAACCTAAAAGAATCAAAAGCCCGCCAACAAAAGCAATAACAACGCCTTTCAGCGTGTTAATGAAACCCATACTTTCACGTCATTAGAAATTTTTAATATTAGTTTTAATTATTAGTTTTTCTGTTCTTCAGCTAGCTAAGTTTTTAAACGTAAGAAATGTGGTAAGATAATAGCAGAACCAAAAGAACTAATTAAGATTAAAAGGCGAGATAATCATGGTGAACATGGCTTGGTATGATGATGCTCAACTTTCAAAAATAGACAAAGCTAGAGAAGAATCAGATTGGTTCACAGCAATTGTCCTTTCTGCAACTCAGCTTGAACGGCATGGATACTTAGCATTAAAAGAGTATCTTGAATCTTTGAAACTCAATCCTAAACTGATTGAAAAACTCTTGAATAGAAAACACCTCAGTCAGATTGCAGAATATCTTAAAGCTATTGAAAAAATAGACAATGTAGAGTACGAGACCATAAAGACCATCAATGAGGAAAGGAACAAGTTTCTTCATCGTAGAGAAACAAAAGCATATGCACGTGGCAAAGAAGCTAAAGAGAAATATGAGCCTCTCGTGAATGAAGCGATACGAATTCTGAAAGAGAGATTTAGTGTTATGAGACTCTATGTTAGCAGAGGATAACTTTTGAAGAACTTATCAAATGTGAAAATGTGGAAACGTTATGGCAGAACCGAAAGAACTGATTAGAATATTAAGAGCAAGAAAATGATTTTAATTTGTCGTTAACTTAGAGCTTCTCTACGAGCTTTGATTTCCATTAGCCTTCTCTTTCTTTCCTCTTCATATTTTTCTGGAGGAGTGGTATCCACAACAATCTGATCGAGTTCATATATTAGGGGTCTATTTCTATTTTTCAAATATTGCTTTTCAAACTCTTCATTCCAGTCAAGAATAACTTGTTGCTTTCTATCAATTTTGTGATCTTTCTTCAAGTGCCTAGGTATTTCCCAAGGATAATATACCCATTTTTTAGAACCTGCTTCTTCACAAATCAGACATACAAAAACCCTCTTCTTCCAAATCATATTTTGCATGTGGTTTTGTCTTCTTTCGAGTTATTTTCTTCATAAGTGAGATTCCCTCTCCATTATAGAATTTTCTTTCTTAAAAAAATAACTAATCAATATTTCCTGAGAAACCGGCAACACTGCCAAATTTGTGCCTTGTCTCTTTTATTTTGCTCCTAAAACTTCCATGAAGGCGTCAAGCCTAGCTGTGACCTCAGCTTCTGAGTAGACCCTGTCATCTGTGTGATCAGCTTCTAACACGACGCTTGGAATTCCATACTCCTCCCTTAAAACCTTCTGAATAGTTAAATTACCTATCGAAGTTGCTTTACACGACCTACTTGAAAGCAAAACAACTCCATCCACATCAAAATCTTTCACAAGGCCACTAACCCAGTTTTTCACCCAATGTATCGGCATGTTAGTTGGATTAAGAAGCGATTTGTATGCCATACTTTCAAAAGGCTTCGCAGGATTCAGGCTTGCCATACCCCAGGTTGCCGTGTAAAGTTCGTAAACAAAAACCGCTCCATACTTTTCTTCCAGATAATTAAACATGCGCAGATGATGCCAGTAAGGTATCCCACTCAGCAAAAGCCTAAACCTCTCGTTTTCAAGAGCCCCCACACCTTCTTTAACCCGCCCAGAAACCTCATCCAAAAGCCTTTCATAATATTCCACAGCCTCCTGAGTCCCAGCCGAAGCCACCATGGGAAACATGGCAGCAGAAGAATCTGTAACCCCCATGGGGCAAGGCTTAGCCCTCCTTTGTTCAAGGACTTTACGCCACAATTCCGCAGCCCTATCAGAAAGTTTTACAGATTCTCTCAACTTCTCCTCGTCTAGACTTTTTCCAGTAATCTTTTCGAGTCCCGACGCGAGATTTCTTAACTGCTTATCAACATACCGTACATGATAATCTTCTATTTTGTTGGTGATGGCTGGAGAATCTATAACATATAGTGGACAGTTGAGGGTTTTTGCCATCAGTTCCCACCATTTCATGTAGACCACACAGACATTTTTTGTCGACAACAGAACATCTGGTTTCTCCATTCCACCGAAGGGCGCTTCACCTCCAAGGACAGAACCCATCACACACCTAGCGTAGGAGCATAAGTCTCTGGAAATGCCATATGCCTCTGAGGCGTCAAACAGGTTGCGGGCTGCTTTCATAACCGTAGCCACACAAGCATAGTTTTCTGGGAATAGAGGCTGAATTCCCATTGTATATAGAATTTCTAGAGGAGGCGATACAGCAGTCACCCAAGCTACGCTTCTGCCTTCACTGTGAGCTTGAACAGCACTCATATAATGAACCGCAACCAAACTTGTTACTTCTCTAGCCGCCGAAAGACTTCTCCTAGTTTTTGACATAACCATCCTACCTCAACATTTCCACGAAAGCTTCAACCCGAGTCTTGAGGGCTCCCTTAGCCAAAGGATACTCATACTCAAGGTATAATGATGGGATTCCCTCCTCCTTAACAGCCTTCCCCAAAGTTACATAATCAAAAAGATATGGTTCACAGAACTTCCGCGACAAGAAGACTATGCCCTCTACCTGGAAAGCCTTAACCATAGTTTTCAGGTAGTTAATCCTATCTCTGATAGGAGAACCGTAGGGCGACGGAATTCCCATGTAACGCCTACTTATGCCCTCTATAGGCTTCGCCTCACTGTCCACAAGACCCCAGAAATATCTGGACCCACTGTCAAGATCGTCCGAAACTACGATTCCACCGGAATCCTCTATCACTTTTAGGATGTCTGGATCGTCTACGATGTGACCTGAAACGAGCAATCTTGCTTCGCCGTCAGGATAATCTTGGCGCTCAGTGATTTCCCCTAAAAGTTTCTCGAGTATTTGATTATGCAAGTTTTTGGGTGCAGTCATGCTTGAGAGTACAACTTCAAGGGCTTCTACGCCGGAGATTGGGGGAGACTCCCTTCTCCGTAACCAATATAGTTTCTTCAGAAGACTTCTGTTCTCATTGTAAACGTCTATGGCGTTTCTCAGATCTTTTTCAGAAATTTTTTTGCCAGAGAAATCTTCCATGAAATTTTTAAACCTTTCAATTTCTTCGGCGAAGTATTTGTAGGCTTCTTCGGAACGGTTGGTTGGATAATGCAGAAGGTAGGTGTAGGGTTTGTCTGAAATCTGTTTCCATATGGCGTAAAATCCTCTGATGGAATCGCATGTAGAAGGCACAGTTAGAAGGTCGAGGTATCCATACCTTTCTTCAAGAAGCGTTTCCAGAAACCCACGCGTGAAGGAGCAGGCGAAGCTGGGTAAATAAGCGTCGGCTCTAGAAAAGTTTTCAGCTCTGCCCATTATCTCTACTGGCAAGGCTCCAGCCGCATAAACGATTTCCTCCGGCGTATAGGTTGATATGCAACCCACAACTTTCTTTCCAGTCTTCTTCCATTCGGCTGCAACGCTATCTCTTGTCTTGAAAAGCTCTCGAAACTTTTCCACCGTGACACTTTCTTTCATTTTCTATTCTCTTGCGTTTTTGAATGGGAAGAAGGGTATTCATGGAGTTCAAACTAAATAACTTTTACTTTTTGTTAAATTTCTGCAACTTCCAAACCAAAAGGAGATATCTACAGGGGTTTTCCAAACTCATCTAGGAAAAAAATTTCCTTCAAGGGTTTTCTTTCTCTGGGAGCTGGAGTTTCGTCTGGAAAGCCTATGGGTAGCAGTGCTATAACCCTCAACTTCTTAGGAATCCTCAAAAGGTTTTTAACCTCTTTTTCATTGAAGGCGCCGATCCAACAGGTGCCATAACCACAACTTGTCGCAGCTAAGACCATATGCTCAATCGCTATCATAGGGTCTTGTTCAAACCATCTCGGCGAAGTTTCAGGATCACCGAGGGCAACTATGATCACGCCAGCGTTTGCTATGAATGTCTGGTCGTCAGCCGCCTTAGCTAGAACCTTCTTCCTTTCATGGTCTTTGACTACAATGAAAAGCCAGGGTTGGCGGTTGCCAGCTGAAGGTGCTAAACGACCAGCTTCTAGAATGGTCTTCAGTTTTTCTTCTGGAATTTGTTCTGGCCGAAACTTTCGTATGCTTCTCCTGCATTTTATGGCTTCAAGAACATCCATCACAAACACAACCAAGTTAAGGTTTAGAATGGTTTTTGGATTGTTGCGTCAGGATAAACGGCTACTTTGGCTCCATCCTTATGTTTATTCTTCAGTTCCTCTATGACCTCCTCCCATGTTTTTACCTTCACAGTTTTTTCTGGAGGAGCCAACTCAAGCCACGGTTGCCGTTCAGGATACTCAGAAAACAGTATGATCCTTCCCGCCCTGTTCAGTATGCTTTGCGGAGCTAAATATAAGTCGCCGAAGGCCTTGGTTCCCCATCTTCCATGAACATAATGGGTTACTTGGCCAGTTGGCGCATTTACTATGAGAACAAGGTCTCCGCCTTCCTTTAGGGTTAGTACGGGCCATGAGGCTATGGCAGCTTCGCTAGCCTTTGAGTAGGCATTTGAGATGATTATGTCTGGTTCGGGCAGAAGTGGTGTGCGGTAATGGTCTTTGGCAACTTCTACGCCTTCCCTTTGAGCTTTAATTACGTCACCTGCGAATATGTCGGTGGAGTTCCTTCTTAAGTTCACAAGAACGTTTACGATCATGTCCAAACCTGCTATCCTAGCGGCTTCCTCGGAATCAAGCCTCAAAATATTTTCTTCGTTTACCCTTCCGTAGGCTAGGTCACAAGACGGATGAACCGTTCTGTGATTCTGTGCCGCCGACCAACCTCCCAAATCGCCATGATTATAACATATACTGTGCATGCTGGCGACCCCGGGAAGAACCATCTTGGCTCCTCCGCCATATCCAAAGTATGGATGAGGAACGATGCATCCAAGGGCGATTTTAAGGTCGCATGCCATGACCTCGGCGTTAATTTCGACAGGTGTGCCATATTTTGTTCGGCATGAATATACGTAATTGGCGTAGGGATTATGATTAAAAACTGGATAGCTTTCAACCACGCTTTCGCCAAGTTTCTTGACAAAGTCTTCTCTGTCAAATACTCCGTGGGATCCGTTGGCGCATACAAACCTTATGCTACCATCTTTAATGCTTGCCTTTTGGAGTTCATCGATAATGTGGGGCGCAATTTCATAGGCTTTTGTGGGTCTAGTCATGTCATCGAATATTATGACAACATCCTTCTTGTTTCGAGCTAGCTTGTTTAGCGGTTTTGTTCCAACGGGATTTCTCAGAGAATAAATGATTTCTTTTTTGTCTATTGGTTTTTTGCCGTGGCCTTCCATGATTTGAACGCTAACGTTCCATTCTTCTGGAAATTTGAGTTTCAGTTCGCTGTCTCCGAACCATGCTAATTGAGGAACAGGGACTTCCATGATTAATCAACCATATGAGAGAGCATCCATAATTATATAAAATGTTTTGAATGTCTTTTCTAGGGATGATGCCAATGAATGAGGTTACAGAAGGGCTAAGGACAATAGTTGGGAGAGAGAATGTCCTCGTCGGTGATGATATAAAGGAAGAGTATGCGCGTGACGAAGCGCTTACCGTAAAGCCTTGCTTACCAGAAGTGATAGTTAAACCTGGAAGCACGGAAGAGGTAGCGAAGGTATTACGTTTAGCCAATGAAAAACGGATTCCCGTTACGCCGAGAGGCGGAGGAACTGGATTATCTGGCGGCTGCGTAGCAGTTTGTGGCGGCATCCTTCTTTCCCTTGAACGAATGAACAGAATTTTGGAGATAGATGAAGAGAATTGTGTGGCAGTTGTTGAAGCAGGCGTGGTTCTGGCAGACCTATACAAAGCTGTTGAAGCTCGTGGATTTTATTATCCGATTTATCCGGGAGAGGAAAGCGCTACCGTGGGGGGCAATGTTGCTACAAATGCTGGGGGGATGAGGGCAGTGAAGTATGGAGTGACTAGGCACTATGTGTTGGGGTTGGAGGCTGTTTTGCCCACTGGAGAAATAATAGAGACTGGTGGAAAATACGTGAAGGTTTCAACAGGCTATGACCTAACGCAGTTGCTTGTTGGCTCTGAAGGAACCTTGGTGGTGGTAACCAAGGTCGTATTGAAGCTTCTTCTACGTCCTAAGGGTAAGACAACTCTTTTCGTTCCTTTTAGGAGTCTTAGTGATGAAATTAGGGCTGTTCCGGTCATATTCAAATCTGGAGTGTTTCCCGAGACCATTGAGTTTTTGGAAAGGCTTGGATTTGTAGGAATGGAAGACTACACGGGGATAAAGGTTCCAATAAGTAAGCATGCACGTGATGAAGCGGAGGCTTTTCTCCTTATAGTCACGGAGGGAAAGAGTTCTGAAGAAGCCTTCAAAGATGCTATGTTTATTAGCGACATCTGTATGGAGCATGGAGCCATTGACGTGTTTGTTCCTCCCACTGAAAAGGCTGGACGGGAATTGTTGGAACTTAGGGAGAAGGCTTTTTATGCTGCAAAGGACGCTGGCGCAACAGATTTAGTGGATGTTGTGGTTCCTCGCTGTGAGATACCGAAGTTTGTGGAGCAGATGCATGAAATATCTGCTAAACACGCTACGATTATCACTGGTGCTGGACATGCTGGGGATGGAAACATACATCTAGCCATACTGGAGCCAGACGCCGAAAAACTTCACACGATTCTTAAAGAAATTTACATGGTTGGAAAAAGTCTTGGAGGAACCATTTCAGCTGAGCATGGTATAGGTTCTGAAAAGAGGCGTTTCCTTTTAGAAATGGAAGATAAGGCAAAGATAGAGCTTATGAGAAGGATAAAGAAGGCTTTCGACCCAAACAACATACTCAACCCACAAAAAATATTCTAATTTCGCCTACTGCCTAGTAATGACGAGTTTAGTTGGGAATCTAAATTTTCTGACCTTCTGACTTTCTTAAACCGTTGAAGCTTGCGATGATATAAAACCACAACAAGTGAGATAAAAAAGATGGCAAAGATTATGGCTTCGAGAATGGCGATGCTTTTCCAATAAGAAATATCTTGTCTCCGTAAGGTCTCGACGTACTCTTTGATTTGTCTGAACTTTTGTATTGCTGCTTCATAGTTGCGGTTATTGTATTCACTGGTTGCATTCAGAATCATCTCGTCTACTATTGGTTGAGCAGATTTGGTGAATGGCCCAATTATTTCGACTTTGTAGCCTCTATATTCGTTGCGAAGATTATATGCGTCGAACCATCGCGTTACCAGGTAAGGCAGAGTGTCTAATATTCTGGTCATATTGCAACTACAGGCTTCACTCAAATACTCAATGAATTTTGCGAGTTTTTGGCCACCATACAAAGCTCTAATCTCAGTCTTGTTAAAAACATCATTCAGCTTTGTGTAATACGTGTATCCCCAATGATGAGTGATGTAGTCACCTATGAAAGTGACTGTGCCATAGCATGCCCAACTAATATTCGTGTTGTCATAAATCATATCGTTCCAATCCCAAAGCCATATGTAGTCGAAGAGTCCTTGTTGCACGCCGTACTCATAGGCACAATCAAACCATGTTTCTTCGCAACTCTCAGCTGACACGTTTAACTCGGTTCTTCTAAGTGCATCGTAAGAAAAGTCTTGGGCAATAGCCTCAGAATAGAATGCTGGTAGGTCTTCAAACAGAGGAGTAAGAGCATGTACCAGTTCATGAAAAACAATCGCTGTATCCTCGCCATTAAAGCCTATTCCGAATTGACGTGTAGCTTCGACCTCGATGTTTCGAGTATTATCGTAGCAAAAACCACCTTTTTTAGTACCGAGGTCCTTGTAGCCGTAAGGTGCAAAAGTAATATTCACATGATTAAGAGTCCCATTCAAAGTAGTCTTCAACCATGACCATTGCTCTTCAACAATCTCTATAGTATTATCAATCCACGGTTTTCCTTCCATGATTCGATGATAATGTAAGGTCGCATGTTCACTGATTCTTGATGCAACCTCAGGTTGAGGGAGGTCGGGGAATGAGTAATTAAAAGAGGGTATGGGTTGGATCGAGTCTACTGTGAAGATCAACTCATCAGTAACATTTCCTGTAAAATCATTGCAACCCTCAATCCAGAAAACAGAACAATTTTTGGGCAATCGAATGGCAACTTTGCCATGAGCAACGTAGGGCTTCTCTTGCCCCGCAAAGTAAAATGCTTCCTCATACTGTACAGCCCCGTCGGGCCAAACATATGATAGGTTCAGATGGTCAACATTCTCGCAGTGGATATTTAATTCATCGAAGGAGTATCCGGGTAACGGTTTTATTGTGCTATTTAAGGTGGGAGTAATCCTAAGGTCTTGACAAGTTTTTGGTATATCAAAAGCAATTTCGGACTGAGCAATATTAGTGGCTGTTAGACTCAGCTTCGTTCGTCCGGACGCTTCGATTACGAAATTCCAGTTAATTTCTACTCCACCATTAATAGGAACAAGCGCTAGGGAATCTAGTATTTGCAACTGCATAATGACCAATTGCAAGCATAAAATAACGACTATTAAAAATCTCTTCAAAGTAGCAATCTCTTCCAAAGTTTACTAATAGATCAATTGTTTAAGCGTTTTGATGTGTTTTTCATAGTTATGCGGGCTCTTGTAAGAAAAAAGAAGATGAAGAAAACCTAACATTAAAGTTTCAAACCTCTTTAAACCTGTTGCGTATTGAGCGCTTCCAACTCGTAAAGACTGATCATTGACTAGCTATCCTTTTATCTGCGTTCTTTGCTAGTCATCTGGAAAAGGGATAAGCCCTTGGAAAACGCCATCGAAGTCAAAGAATTAACCAAATTTTATGGTAGCTTACTCGCAGTTGACCACATCAACTTTGAGGTTAAGGGCAAAGAAGTCTTCGGTTTGTTAGGACCCAACGGCGCTGGAAAAACAACAACCGTCCGCATGATTTGTGGCATGCTTAGACCGACAAGCGGAACAGCCATCATCTCCGGCTTCGACATCTCCCAAAAACCACAGGAAGTAAAGCGTAGAATAGGTTTGGTTCCAGACATTTCAAATCTCTTCGGAGAGTTGAGTGCCAGAGTAAACCTAGAATTCATGGGAAAACTATACGGCTTAGACAAGAAAACCCGCCGACAACGCATCAACCAAGTCTTAGAACTCTTCCAACTAAAGGAAAGACAAAACGACAAAGTCAAATATTACAGCAAGGGCATGCACCGACGCCTAACCATCGCCGCCGCCCTCCTCCACCAACCCGAAATCCTAGTGATGGACGAACCCACAAGCGGCTTAGACGCCCAAACAGCCCGCTTAGTGAGAGAAATCATAACAGACCTCAACAAGGAAGGAAGAACCATCCTCCTGACCACCCACCAAATTGACGAAGCAGACAGACTAGCTCAAAGAGTTGGCATAATCGACCGCGGCCGCCTCATCGCCCTAAACACCCCAGAACAAATCAAAAACAGCACCGAAGGTATGCGCGCCCTAGAAATCAAAATTCTAGACGGCATAGACCAGCAACACTGGATTCCCATCATCAAGGAGGCAGAGGGCGTAGACAAAGTCTTCTTGGCTGAAGGCAAAATAAGAATATTGTCCAAAGACCTAGCTCAGGCGATTCCAACAGTCGTAAATCTCGTCAACAAGCATGGAGGAAAGATCGAAAACATCTCGGTTGTTCAGCCTACGCTGGAAGACGCCTTCATCAATTTAACCGGAAAAAGCATCCGGGAGGAGCCCATGTCGAAGGAAGATTATCTCAAGACAAGACTACCTAGGAGCGGACTCAGATGAAACCTTTAATGCCGTTGATGCATTCCGTCTGGATTGCCGAAAACGACCTGCGGCAGTCGTTCATGTCAGTACGTCACGTGGTCTGGAGCCTATTGTTTCCAATCTTCATGTTGTTCACGTTCAGCTTCAGGTATGGCGTGTCTGGACCAGACGTTGAATTCATAAACTTTCTCATACCCGGCATTGTAGCCATGACCGCCATGTTCGGAAGCACCAACGAAACCATGAGCATAGTGTGGGACAAATCCATGGGAGTTTTCGACCGAATACTAGCTGCGCCAGTCTCATCCACATCAATAATAGTTGGGAAAACCATGGCTGGTGCAGTTATGGGCGTTATAAGCGCCCTTGTGCTCCTCACAATAGGTAACATAGTCTTCGGCGTCTCCTTCGCCAACATCAGCATCGTCATCTTGATAATCTTACTCGCAAGTTTTTCTTTCACAGGCATCGGAACAATAATATCTGGTTTGGCGTCTGAACCCAGAGAAGCCATGATGCTATCAAATCTGCTGCGGTTTCCGATGATGTTTTTAGGCGGAGTATTCTTCCCGACAGAAGCTATGCCCATGCCGTTGCCTTACGTTGCTAAGGCTCTGCCCTTAACATACGCAACCGAAGCCCTAAGAGCGATCCAAACAGGAGGAAACATATCCGTAGTTTTTATTGACGCTGCAGTGCTTCTTGTTTACACTTTTGGAACCATGCTGCTGGGATCACAGATACTGATGAGAATCATAACCCGATAAGATTCTAAAGAGGCTTCGTCCTTCTAATTTCTCTCAAGCCCAACTCGAAAGCCTTCAAATTCGCTTCCGGACGCCTCCTCGCAAAGGTTTCTTTCACTACTCCCCTCAAGGTTTCAACTTCTACAGGAGTAAAACCCGATCCCGCTAGGCACCCCACCATAACAATATTCTGCATTATTGGGTCTCCAGCCTTCTTCGCAAGCTCTGTTGCCTCAACCACATGCACGCTGTACACAAGCTCTTTCATAGCCTTCAGAACTTCTCCCACTTCCGGATATTTTGATGCTCCCGAAAGAACGTCTATGGGATAGACCGGCCTAGGATTCACAATTACCTTGGTTTTTTCGTTGCCAAAACCTCCAACAGTGCGCAAAGATTCTACTGGTTCGAAGCCGAGGATTATGTGCGCCCTACCTTCAGGTATTAGAGGACCATACTGGGTTTCTTTGGAAAGTCGGACGTGGCTCATCACCGCTCCCCCTCGCTGAGCAGCTCCATAGGTTTCTCCCACCGAAACATAGAATCCATCCCGCACCGCTGCAGAGGCAAATATTTGGGAGGCTACAACGTTCCCTTGTCCCCCAACACCAGTTATGATTATGTTTAAGGGTTCTTCCTTGTCAAGAGTCATTTACGGCACCTCTTCAACTACGATGGCTCCTGCTGGGCAAAGTTTGGCGCAGAGTCCACACCCATTGCATATGACCTCATCTATCTTCGCCTTACCCTTCTCGTAGTCCCATATGTTTCCGGGGCATCCAAAGACTCGGGTGCAGAATCTTACGCATCCACATTCGTCGCTTAAACATTTATCTTGGTCAACATAGACTCTAGCCTTCTTCTCCTTTGGAAACGCCAAGGGACACTCATGCCTGAAAATCATCACCTTTACACCTTCCTTCTGAAGCATTTCATAGAGGTTTTGGACAGCCTCATCTTGGTCGAAGGGGTCACAAACTCTTACTTCGGCGCCTACGGCTTTGCAGATGTCCTCTATCAGAATCTTTGGCGAAGAATCACCCATGGCGTTAACCCCCGTGCCCGGATGAGGTTGATGCCCAGTCATAGCCGTGGTGTTATTGTCTAAGACTACGAAGAGGATGTTGGCTCCGTTCCAACGGGCGTTAACCAATGCTGGTATGCATGCATGATAGAAAGTTGAGTCTCCTGCAATTGCTATGACCGGTTTGGCTAAACCGAATTCTTTCAGGTTTCCAAAGCAATTTGCTGTTCCTATTCCCGCCCCCATACAATGCAAAGTCTTCGAAACAGAAAATCCCGTTGGCAACATACCCAGACTATAGCATCCAATGTCGCCTGTTACGATCGCCTCCCTTCCATCCCATTTCGCAGCCTTCTTTATCGCCCAAAAAGATGCTCTGTGGGGGCAGCCAGCACAAAAGCTCATGGATCTGGAAGGCACATAGGAACCCAGCAATTCCTGCGCCTTTTCAGAGTATTCTCTTCTCCTTAGAGGATATGACACTCCCTTTATTTCCGTTAAAGCCCTTATCACAATGTCCACGTTTAATTCGCCAGTGCCAGCGCCGAATTCGCCCCGAATGTGGTTCGACTTCTTACCATAGAATTTTATGGGAACTACGCCCTCGGCGGCTAACTCTGCTGCCAAAATTTTTACGTTCTGTTCTAGGAACGGGTCTGTTTCTTCCACGAACAGAACTTCCTTCGCATGTTTTAGGTGGCTTGCAACAAGTTTCTCTGGGAGGGGCCACGTGGTTCCAAGCTTCAGTATTCCAACCTCGTTTTCAAGCCCCATCAACTTCACTGCTTCAAGGGAGTATAGCCATCCAGTTCCCGACGTGATAATTATGAAGTCGGCATCCTCTTTGCCCACGTACCAGTTAAACTCTGATTCTTCAAATTTCTCTTGAGCCCTCTTCAACTTTTCATGTAGAACGCTGTGGAACATGCACTCAATCGAACCTGAACCTGACGTCCACATGTCTCCTGAACCGAATTCAGCCCCCCTCTTTTCACGCTTTATTGGTCCAAGGGTAACTACACCTCTGGAGTGGGAAAGCCTCGTAACAGTTCGCACCATGCATATGACTCCCAGTTCCTGAGACAACTCAAAGGCCCACTTAGTCATGTCCTTGGCTTCTTGGGTGGTTGCAGGCTCCAACAACGGAATCTCCGCGAATCTTGCATAGTTTCTTGTGTCTAGCTCCGAGGTGGTGGAGTGGGCAGATGGATCGTCGCCGGTCACTAGGACAAAGCCTCCCCTTGTTCCCGAAAGGCTGACAGTCATTAGAAAATCGGAGCAAACATTAGCTCCAAGATTTTTCATGGCGCTTAGCGCTCTTAAGCCAGCGAAAGCAGCGGCGCCAGCTGTTTCCAACGCCACAATTTCATTGACAGACCATTCAACGTAAAAATTAAATTTTTTCGCGACTCTAGCTAGGGCTTCTAAAATTTCTGAAGCTGGATTTCCAGGATAGCCGGAACAAAAATCTACTCCAGCCTCGAGGGCGCCTCTGGCAATGGCTTCGTTTCCCATCAGCAATATTCTTTTTCCGGGTTTGTCTACTTCAACATAGGACATGGTTATGGACCTCCATTATCATTAGATTATTTTGGTTTTGTCTTCCTCCCTTATGGTCAGATAAGCCACTTTTTCGGCTTCCTTTTCGGTTAAGACTCTTCTCTTTCTTGTCAGGGAGGCTTCGCACAAGTGGTTGAGTCTCTCCTTTTCCAAGGGCTTGGTTTCAATAACTCCTGCGTCTATGGCGCCTTGCAAAATTTTCTCTCCTTCCTTTGTTCGAACTATTACAGTGTTCCAGTCTTCTGCCCCTTCAACAGTGCCAACTGATATGTCCGCAAATTCGTTTGTCATGTCGAAGCAGACATTGCAGGCTGGCATGATAAACTTCCTTACTTTATCTAGAGGAACTTCAATTCTCTTTGCTTCGGTTTGTATGACAAGAATGTTGGCTGGGGGAGGAGGCACGTCAAGTTTTATCACTTTTGCGTGTCCGATTAAATTCCTAACGTAGTTGCATGCATCTGGGGAAACCGCCCAAGTGCAAAACAATCCTATTAGCAGGCCTACTTTATCGGCTCCAATTTCGAAATCTGAAGCCTGCATTTTTCGGACAGAGGTTATTTGGCATGAAGTGCCGACCACTCCTATTTTGCTCTTTTCCTGCTTTATGGCTTCTAAAACTCCTGTAACCGTAGGACATACTACGTACTTGGACCCTACGCATTCAAGCACTTCTTTTCTGTTTCTCACTACGGTAGGCTCTGCGCTAATCTTATCCTTGGACTTTGCCAGAACCGCAGCGTCTATTTTTCCTGTTTCTAGGGCATAGGTGATGAGGGCTGAAACCACCCCTCCGTATTGAGCAGCTGACCTGATTTTGCTATCTTTCGCCCTAGCCTTCATTATGGATATGTTTGAGCCTAATGCAAGGTCCTTTCTATAGAAACCAAAGATAAGTTTGTCAAGAGAAGGCACGTCAATGTACGCTCTGGGACAAAAATTGTAACATTTTCCTTCGCTGAGACCACAATGCTCGATGATAACTGCGCCTTTTCCCTTAACCATGTCAATGTAGGGACAAAGGCTTGTGCAGGCTCCGCATGCTGAGCATAATCCTTTATTCAGAACATTTTCTTGAAGGTCTCTTGGTCCCTTCACAACAACAGATGACAATTGTTCATTCCCTCTTTAGATTCTAAAGCATGAGAGACAACATTTTATATGTTTTGGAGTAGCCCCTTTTTTCCGTAACAGAAAGAAAACGAGATAATTTAAGCCTTCAGCGGAGAACGGCTGTTAGGGTTTCTGTCGAGTAACGTGTTTCCAAGCCTATTTTCCTAACAAAGTTCATGGCTGTTTCTACATCTGGGGCTTCAAAAATGAGGACGCCATCGTATCGTCCAAAAGTGAAGTAGATGTTGCGGATGGTGACGTTCTTTGGAGGTTTGAGTTCTTTGAAGTATTCAACGGCTTCAGTTCCTCTTCCTGTCGGCACTAAAAGCGTCACAAACAGCATGTTTATCTCCTTCTGCCTATATGTAAATACGCTAACTTATGGTTTAAGCTTAGCCCACAATTCAATGTCGGCAAATCAGGGGATGCCGGCAAGCAACATCTGGGCGTTAATAGATTGAGTAATACCGTTCCGAGGAGCTTGTGCACGCGCCATTTTAGATGTGGAGAACTATCGTTCTTCTACACTCTTTACCTTGTGCTTTAAGGCATTTTCCAATAGGTGGCTCCAATTCGTATCTTACTCCGGCGGCATCCAACCAAGAGCGGATGCGTTCGAAGATTCCGCAGTCGTAGATTTTCTCCACACCTATGCTTTTCACGCCTTCGTAGGCGAAGCACCTTTTCACTTGAGCCGTTATTCGGTTACCTTTAATGGTGAAGTCGACATCGATGTGAGGAGGAGCATACAGCTGCCACGCTGCTTTAAAGATTTCGAGGAAATGCTCCAGGCTTTCCACCTTGTCTATTCTCAGAGCCTTTACCAAGCGGAACCAATCCGTTCTTCCTATGGCGTTGCAGGTGCGCATGTTCAGCTTGTTGGCTGCCTCAGGTCCGAACTCCTCTGCGACATGTCTGAACCAGTGCCCGTCGTGGGACATCCAGTTTCGCAGGAGAATATTTTCCCGATTCTCGTGTGTTAGGGAATCTAATAGCCCCTTTTTCTTCGCCATGTTGCCACTATTTCTAACTGACTTTTTACTTTCCACGAACACCCTCTCATGTGCGCATTAGTTATCTAAGTAATCCCTTAAGAGATGGCAATGTATATTTTCTGGTGGTCCAAGCTGCTTTCATGCCATTCTGTCTTGACCTCAACTCGCTTCTCGTGAACATGAACCTTTTTGGCTCGAACGAGTTCCGCCATCTCTGTTAGGTATGGTTCCAGCAGTTTTATGCTCGCCGAGTCCAGTTCAGAAATGTGAACTGCGCTGAGTATGTCGGTTGGCATGAATCCCAGTTCTTTTCGAAGGGCTTGAACTCGGCGGGCTAGGTCGCGCATAAGTCCTTCGCCCTCTAAAGCCTCGTCACGATGAGTCTCAACTAAGACGTGCAGTTCAATGTCGGAAGCCAACGCCCACCTCTTCATGTCAACTTCTGGAAGCTTCTCGTTATAGTCAACTTTCTTTACGTTTGCGAGTTCGAGAAACAATTCTTCCAGATTCTTTAAGGCCTTCTGAACCTTTTTGGGTGCAACCACCACGGTTTTATTTAGTGGCCATCGGCGCTTCAGTCTAGCGGATTGTCTGGCGGAATAAACCAAGGGAACACACCGCAATAAAACCTCAAATTCTTCTTCCAAGGCGGTGTCTTCTAAGGATGGGTCTAGTTTAGGCCAGCTTTCAAGGTTCACTGTCTCGGGGAGGGTTTTGCCCAATTCTCTGTAGACTCTCTGGTACATGGCTTCGCTCAAAAATGGAGTCACGGGGTTAAAGAGAAGAACAAGGGTTTTTAAGACGTACCAGAGGGTTGCATAAACGGCTAGCCGGCGGTTCAGGGTTTCGGGATCGTCACTCCATAAATCTCTTCGAATCATGGGAACATACTCTCGGCTCAGAATGTTAACAATAAACTCTTCCAGTTCAGAGAGGGCAAAGTTAAATTCGCAGGTTTCGGCTCTTTCGGTGAATTCCTTCACCACACGTTGTAGTTTGGACAGAAGCCAACGATCCGGAGTCTTCAGAGCCTTTTTCCGCTTAGCCCACTGAAGCGTGTGTTTTTGCGGGTTAAAGCGGTCGTATTCGGCGTTTTGCATGAAGAATCTGTGGAGGTGGTAGAGGGTGCTGAGAACCTGATAGGGGCGTCCCTTCAATTCTTCAGTGTCGAAGTTCATGGAATCGATGGGCGAACATTTCCATAGTAGGTAAAATCTGGAGACATCGGCTGAGCTTCCTTGAAGCAGCGGGTTAACTTCTATGACGTTTCCGAGGCTTTTACTCATCTTTCTCCCTTTTGCGTCTAATACAAAACCATAGAAGAGAAATGCTTCGTAGGGAGCTTCAGCCTTTCCCATTAATATCACGTGTTCAAGGAGAAGGGAGTTTGCCCAACCCCGAGTTTGATCTATGGCTTCTGTTAAAAAGTTCACTGGAACAAACTTCTTGAATTCTTCGTCTGTAAAGCTGGCGTAGGGCGAGGCGCCACTGTCATGCCAACAGTCAAGGACAAAGGGCTCTCTCAACATTTTGCCGCCGCATTCTTCACACTTTAATATTACACGATCTATCCAAGGTTTATGAAGTTCAAAGTCTTTTCCCGGCAACTCCAGCGCCCTTTCAAACAACTCTTCTTTGCTGGCTACTAGAACCTTGAATCCACATTTCTCGCAAACCCAGATGGGTAGGGGTGTGCCCCAAACCCTTTCTCTGGAAAGGCACCATGGTTTTCCTTCCTTTAAAAAGGCGAGAAATCTGTTTTTAGGACCTTCGTAGAAGTAGTTAACTTTCTCCGCAGCTTCCACAATCCTATCGTTTATTTTGTTTGTCCAGAGAAAGTATTCTCTACGAGCTAGCCATACGAGTTTGTGGTGGGACCTCCAGCAGGTTGGATATTCGTGACGAATAGTTTTCAAGGACAGCAGTAGTCCCTTTTTGCGTAGTTCGTCTACAACCTTAGCGTCTGCGTCTCGGGCAAACAAACCAGCGAACCCGCCGGCATCTCCTGTAAATCTGCATTCATCGTCGAAGGGCGCGTACATGGGTAAGCGACGTTTTTGAGCTGCTAGAAAGTCGTCTTCACCGTTTCCTGGAGACAAATGCACTATGCCAGTGGCTGTGGCAACGTCCACAAAATCTTCGCAAACTACGGTGTGGATTAAAGGCAATTTGTCCAGTTCTCTTTGTTTGGGAACCATGTCTTTGAAGGGATACTCGTATTTCACGCCCTCAAGGTCCTTGCCCATCATGACTTCAAGGATTTCGTATTCTCTTGCTCCAAGCTCTTCCATGGCTGGTTCGACACGTTGTCTTGCAAGAATCCATACTTCCTTGTCCACCTTGACCTTAGCGTATTCTTCGTTTGGGTGAACTCCTAGCATTAGGTCTGTGATTATGGTGAAGGGCATGGTGGTCCAAACTAGGAAGTATTCGTTTTCGGTTTCGCTACGTTTGAACTTGAAGGTGATGGATGAGTCTTCAACTTCTTCGTAGCCGAGGCCGACTTCGGCGTTGCTGAGGGATGTTTGGCAGTGAGGACAGTAAGCAACAACGTAGTAGCCTTCGCCGAGGAGGTTTTGTTCCCAAGCCCTTTTTAGGTACTGCCACTCCCGTTCAATATACTTGTCATAATGGGTCCAGTAAGCCTTGTCATAGTTTATGAACAAGCCCAATTTCCTGTCAGCTTCAAACCATTGACGATGATACTTCAGCACAGTTTTCTTACATTCTTCAATGAAGCGTTCTTCGCCTACCCTCTCCAACAATTCTCTCTTGTTTTTTACACCCAGCGCCTGCTCCACTTCCAGTTCAACGGGTAGTCCCTGAGTGTCCCAACCAGCCCAGAAGGTAACGTAAAATCCCTGCATGGTTTTCAGGCGGTATCTGAAATCCTTTATCACTCGTCCTCTGGCGTGGCCAACGTGTTGAACACCGTTCAGGGTTGGTGGGCCTTCAACATAGCCTAAAAGACCCATGTTGTTTTTTTCTCTGTGTTCTGTTAGTTTTTGAAGTATCTTGTTTTTTTCCCAAAATTGACGAATTTCTTGTTCAAGTTCGAGCGGGTGGTAATCTAAGGTTAACCAACGTCTAGAATTAGCGTTGAATTTCTTGGCCACCTCTCATCCCATGACACCCGCTTAACATCCAGATTGCTCATCATAGATAAATATAAAGTTTTTATGAATTTAACATCACCTATCAAAATTTAGGATTAAGAACTAATAGAATTTAGATGGAAAAATACCGCTAACTTATTTGTTCTAATGGGAGATAAATATTGGTTGGCTACTGGGAGGTTGATGCAAACTGAAAATTCCTAGAAACATGTTTAAAGAGGGAATTGATCTTTGCAAAGAGAATGCGTTAGATTATCTCAATGAAGCAAAAATAATTGTTCAAAAAGGCTATCTTCATCATGCTTACGTTAGTGTTCAATTGGCTATCGAAGAAATAGGAAAGGCAATATGGCTCAAGGATGAACTTGAGAACAGCTCAACTGATCCAGTTGACATTCCAGATGTGGTTTTCGGTAGAGGTAAGGATGCAAGAAAAAGCCATTGGGTCAAATCTGAGAGCATCCAAAATGCCAGACCCAGATTTATTATGGGTTTGTAAAGGTATTTTCAACCGAAAGATTTTCAATTCGAAAGTCTTTGATGTTGGTAAACAAGCCTCTCCTAAGACCCGACTATTAAATGCTTATGTTAACTTTGATGAAGAGAAAAAAATGGTACATCGGATGTAATGTTGATAAATCTAAACTCAATGCGTTGATCCTCAAAGTTGAACAAGTAATTTCAGCACTTTGATTCTCTTTAAATACATCACAAAAAAGAATAAGGTGCTTAATGGATTGGTGTTTTGAGTAGTCTTCGTTTGTAGACAGCTATGGCAACTGTCAGTGCGATGGGTATGAGCAGCATTGATGTCCATGTTGGAAATTCTGGAATTATTATTACTTCTTGTGTTGAGTGGCTGTAGGTGAAGTATAGGTAACTGTGTGTGCTATTGGAGCATGGCAACAGATTACATTGAACTTCTGTACCATTAACGAACACTGTGTAGGTTTCGTTCATCAAGGCTCTCGGAATGCAAATTCTACAGAAGCCAGCTGTGCCCTCTTTTCCAGAGACATTGAAGCATATTGCTGTGCCGTTAAATTGAAAATCGGAGATGGTGGAGTTGCAGATAGTTTGAACATGATATTCTGAAGTAGCATTGAAATCAGAAAACATTCCCATCAACGGATAGTGGTCTATGTTGCTGGAATCAATCTCGTACAGACTGTCACCTATTCCATCAGAGTCTGAATCAACGCCAGTGTAGTTGCTCCAGTAGTTCCCGCCAGAAGGATAACCATTATCCCAAATGTTAGTGCCATTGCTAACGGCTACAGGACTGCTTTCTAGAAAATTGTTATGATAGATTACGTTGTTTTCTCCTGGGTCTACTATGAGCACTTCTAGCGTGTTCTCCATTATTAAATTGTTGGAAGGCCATTCTAGATCAGCATAGGCCCACAAATAGATGCTAACATCATTTTCAGAAAAAATGTTCTTTTGTATGACATTCTGCCTGCAACCTCCAAGGATTTGTAACCCTACGTTCTGATTTGATATATCATTTTGTAGTATTACATTGTTTCTGCCAAGGAAAAGGTGAATCCCAAAGTAATTGTTGCCATGAATCATGTTTCCCTTAATCTCATTACAAAATACCTCAAATCCCGCCCAACCTAAGTCAATTCCTCTCAAGTGATTTCTTGAAATAAAATTGTCCGCAAAGATATTGAAACTTCCACCATACTCAAATATGCCGTTTCCATTATCTGTAATATTGTTTTGCCTGATTGTACAATAGCTTGAATTACCTAAAGATACTCCATTCTCAACGGCATCGGAGTTCCGTATTGTGAATCCATTTATAGTCACATTGTTTGCCATTATGCACATTACTGTGCCTACCCCACTACCATCAACAATAGTATTGTTCATGTTTTCTCCAATGAGTAATACTGATTTGTTAACAACTACATGCTCATAGTATATTCCAGCATCGACTAAGATTGTGTGTTTATCTAAAGTATCAGGATCATCTATTGCAGCTTGAATGGTTGTGTAGTTTTTGCCAGTGTCAATGTTGTGAACTCTATAAATCTCATTGGTAGACAAAGAATTAGTGCATGACCCTCCGATCTCATCCATATAATTGTAAGAAGGATACGTTCCATGCGTTCCAACACTCCCTTCGATTATTCCCGTAACTGTTACTGAAATATTATGGAAGCCAGTTTCACTGGCATGTATTGACCAAGATGTCCGAACAGAGTTTCCAGCAATAATATTCCCTAAAGAGTGCTGGGTTGTTTCTCCTAGACCTAATTCCAAGCCGTTTTGCAGCTTAATAATTGCTTTACAAGAAGAAGCCGAATAGTAGGCTGTATCAAATGGTGCAGAACAAGGATATGTTATGTTTGCTACCATCTCAAAATTGTCTCCCTTACCTACTATGCTTGGCATTTGAAGTCCTATTTCCCAGGGATGTACCAAAAGTCCCCAATAGCCTGAGTATTGCCACAAATCCAGAAATATTGAATACGCCATTGATGTGTTGGCTCCTCCGTAGGTTCCTCCCCAAACATCTTTGTTCCAAGGGTCATGGACGATTATGTGTGTCTCATTATATCCTACTACAACTCGATAGTGGCCATAAACCTTCGACGGAGTCCACCACATCAAAATAATTAGGGGTTGTCCCTTGCTTATCAGGGTCTTCAAATCGTCTAGAGTCAACCCCCTTTGTTCAAAGGCAGCATACCCGATCTTGCGAGCTGAATAACCCGTGATATTACCGGGCATTTCATCACCAAGAGAGGTGCTTAGATTGCTGAAATGAGTTGCCCTTCTCAGCTCATCAACATAAGTTACGTTAGGATAGGTTCTTGATACATCAGCAATTTCTGTTTGAGGAATATCTTCCCCATAATAGTCAAAAACCATTTCGAGAGCTGCTGGACCACAATAGTAGAAGTTGCTCTGATAATGAAATGGCACAGAGACATATGCAGCAGAGCTACTGAATTCGACTTTGAAATTGTCTTTGTAAGACGAAGCATGGGCCATCTGCAACCCTAGCAAACCCACGACGGATAAAGGCAACCCTGTTAACAGAAGCACTAATACAAAAACTAACAAAATGCTCTTCTTCATATTCAATCAGAACACTATTCTGTATATTTCTGTAATATAAGCTCTATCCAACTTTACTATAGAAGATGATACTATCTATTGTTAATTTTCTAGAAACGTAGGCAGAGTAACATTGATGACTAGTTTACTATGAATGAAGAAATGGTTATCTAAGCTCAATGTTCTTCTTTCCGGTTCTTATCTATTCAAAGACTTCTTTCTTAGCCATGAAACTAGACTGGACAATCATAGAAGTTTGTTCTAGGAATATTCTTTTCTTTTTTTCATTTCGATTGGATATAGCTTATGGCTAAATAGCTGATACCTAGAGCATTAACAGCAATCAAAACTATTCCAAAAATCCTAAAGAATCTAATGTATTTTCCGACCAGCTGGTTAGCTTGTTCAACATTTAAATGTTGCATACCGTTTGCTATTGCTTCCAAGATCATTACTGCTATATCAACTTGGCTAGGGACAGCTAACAAGAAGCCAAGTATCAAACCGAATATGAAGATAATGAGTTCAGGTATAGCTCCTTTAGGTTTAGACATTCAATTCCTCATTCAGCTAGTAAGTAGGTTTGACCAACAAAACATGGTCTGAATATGCTTCCGAAACCACTTTCAATTTTAACTTCATTTTTAACAACTTTTCTTTGTTATGTTTGGGTATTTTTCTCTTATTTTAGCATCAGCTATTTTGGCAATCATGGCACTGGAGATCAGCACATTCTTTACTCCAGTGAGGTCAGCTAGATCTGCCGTTTTTTGATCTTGGGTCACAAGCAAGAAGTTGTTATTCTTGGCATATTCTACTACGGTCTTATCTTTTGCCCCTCGCAACCCTACGTCTTGGATCGTCAACACATCCCATCCCAAAATCTGAAAATATTCTTGCAGCCCCGCATACATTTCGTCAAGCAGAAGCTTCAATGGGGTCACCTCATCATTCTAATTTGATCACCTCTATTTAGATGCTTGTTATGCGGAAAGTTGTTTTGTGAGTCTAAACCGCAATCTTTCTTCCCTGAAAGTCAAGCTTGAATTTTCCAAACTCCTCTTTAACTGTCCCTAATTGTTCTGAAGTTAGGACTGGTCCATCCTTGCAAACTCTAAGTTTGCCTATGACGCAGCTGCCGCATAGGCCCATGGCGCAACGCATTATTCGTTCCAAACTGGCTTGGAGAGGCGTGCGATATTGTTCTGCTAGGAGGAACATTTTATGCATCATTTGTTCTGGACCACAGGCGCATATGATGTCAAACTTTTCTTTCGCCAACTTTTTTTCTGCTTGATCCGTAACAACTCCTCTCAGTCCGTAGCTTCCGTCTTCTGTTGTGGCTACAATTTCTGCGTTAGCCTTCGGAAGTGTTTGTTTTATGCGATCTAGAAACAAAAGTTCATCTTTGGTTTTGGCTCCAAGCAGAAAAGTTAGTTTAGTAGCTAGTTTCACTATTTTCTCGGTTAGAGGCATTAGAGGCGCTAGTCCAGTTCCACCACCAACCATCATTATTTTTCCGCTGGTTAAGGTGAAGCCCTTTCCGTAGGGTCCCCGTATCCCGATAATGTCACCCATCTTTCTCTGATGAAGAGCTTTGGTGGCTTCCCCAACTTCGGCTACGGTTATCGAAGAGAGCCCATTCGAAGTTATGGTTGACAGGCTTGTGGGAATCTCGTCGACTCCGGGTATCCAAACCATAACAAACTGCCCAGCATCAGCCTTGCCACAGAGTTTATCTTGGAAGGTAAAAGTCCTAACAGTGGGACTCTCTACCCTAACCACCTGAACCCTAACTATTCTCAGGCGATTAACCGCGTCAAGATAAACCGACATTCTCTTTTGTGGATGAAACTGCAATTTTGCTTGCCACTCTTCCTTTTGGGATATTAATTCTATCCTCGCGGTTAAGAGTTTTGACATATATTTATATGAGATAGAAACGGAACAATGGTCAAAAAGGACGGTTTCGACAATGCCGAAGGCGAAGGCGAATGATATCCAAATTTACTACGAAGTGCACGGACAAGGCTTTCCTCTGCTAATGATTACTGGATTAAGTGCAAATGTAGACTGGTGGGACCCTCGTATAATTCAGGAACTCACCAAGAAATTCAAGATAGTTATGTTCGACAACAGGGGAGCTGGACGCACCGACATATCCAATAAGCGATACACCATCAAATTGTTTGCTGAAGACACTGCTGGTTTGATGGATGCCTTAAGAATTTCCCGAGCTCACGTGTTTGGAATCTCAATGGGTGGAATGATAGCTCAGGAGCTGGTGCTCAACTACCCCGAGAAAGTTGAAAAGCTGGTTCTCTGTTCAACCAACTGCGGAGGAACGAAGTCGGTTTTAGCATCTGATGAGGTGCTGGGGATGCTTATGGCCGATAGAAGCGCGTTGTCCCCGGAAGAAATAGCTAGAATGAGCATTCCGCTTTTTTTAACCGAAGGTTTCATCAAGAAGAACCCTGACTTTGTAGAGCTTGCAATCCAACAAATGCTTAAGGCACCAATCTCGAACGAAGCCTTCATGCGCCAGCTGGATGCAATATTGGGATTCAACACCTATGATAGGCTACATCAGATTAAGGCGCCCACCCTGATTTTACATGGCAAACATGATATCATCGTGCCTTCTGAGAACGGTTCAATCTTGGCTGAAGCCATACCCAACGCAAAACTCGTTTACTTCGAGAATTCTGCTCATGGACTTATAGAAGAAATAGAGAAAATGATTCACGTCCTACTAAACTTTCTCACAGAGTCCTCTATCTAGAAGTTTGAGCAAAACCTATACTTCTCAGATAATAAGTTATACTATTTACCCCAACCACATAGAAAAATTTGTTCCTTCCTTCAGAGTTGAAATCCAAGAAAAACAAAAAACCAAAAAATCGAGCATAATCAGGCACGCGCGCACATCAGCCTGCCCAGTTTTTCTCAATTGATGTCTCAAATGTATCAAGGTTTAGGGTGCCTGCATCTGCAGTTCCGCCTGTAAGAATTCCCAGAATTTTCCAAGTGATAGTCACTTTGTATGAATCTCCATTGGGAAGGGTTATAGTATATGTTCCTGGGTTTCCCCCTGAGACTGCTGCTACATAGGTTTTCCCGTCTCTCATACTTGTGAATGTTATCTTTTCGGGGGTAGTCGCTGTCCCAGTCGTCGTGACAGTTCCAGTTAGCGTCACCTCTTTGGGTTTAATGAATCCAGGCGTCTGGACTATGACATATATTGCCAATGCAGCGACTGCGACGACAATTATGATTGCAGGTATGATCCATTTTGAACGACCCTTACTCACACCTTACCACCTTGATTGTCATAGTATTCATGTCGGTTTATAACCGTGTCTTATCACCTATTATATCATCACGAGTTGTATTAAAGATTTGAGAAAGAATCTTCTATTGAATCTAAACGCGCGCATAATTCAACATAGAAAAAAGTGGTGACGGGGATATCCACTTCATCAAAAGTTTTGAGCTAAACCCACAATATCCTTTACGCTTCCATAACCTTTCTTCCTAACATAAGCGTCGATTCCTCTCGTAACGGACTTGAAAATTTCCAGTCCTTTGAAGGCTATGGCTGTTCCTACCTGAACCGCCGAGGCTCCAGCCAACATAAACTCCACAGCGTCTCGCCAACTGGCTATTCCACCACAACCAATGACTGGAACATCAACTTCACGATAAATTTCATAAACACACCTAACTGCAATAGGCTTTATTGCAGGTCCAGACAAACCCCCAACCTTGTTCGCCAAGATGGGTCGGGTTGTTTCAATTTCGATGGCCATAGCCCTAACCGTGTTGATAGCAGTTATGGCGTCTGCTTCTGCCTCAACAGCCGCCTTAGCCACTTCACCTATGTTGGCAACGTTTGGAGTCAACTTCACAAAAACCGGCTTATCCACCCTACCCTTCACTTTCTTTACAGCTTCCGCCACCAACTTTGGATTGCTTCCAATTTCCGCCCCAGCTTCCTTAACATGGGGGCAAGATACGTTCAACTCTAGGGCATCTGCCCCCACATCCACCGCCACCTCAGCCGTCTTAGCGAACTCTTCAGATGAAAAGCCGTAGATGCTTACTATAACCGGAACACCAATCTCCTTTACTTCCCTTATCTCCTCACAAAAATGACGAATGCCCGGGTTTGGGAGACCCATGGCGTTAAGCAAGCCACAGTCAACCTGAACCACGGTTGGGTTGGGATAGCCCTCTCGCGGTTTCAGTCCCAAGGATTTTGTAACAACGGCTCCAGCTCCAGCCTCAACCACGCTTTTCAGAGATGAGCCTGTCAGTCCCAGAATTCCAGCGGCCAGCATTGTGGGATTGGCAAGCTTCAGTCCAGCTATTTCTGTGGCAAGTCGCCTCGACATTTAGAGCCCTCTCTTTTGCAGTAAAAGTTATCCACTGGCAAGATAAAGGTTAGGAAAGAGCACGCCGAGATAACCCGATCATGGAGGAAAAAAGGATGAAAGCAACCATTGTAGAAAGCCTCATGGGCGTTTTCGCCTTTGGAGAAACCAACAAACTTGTCGATCACGTTTTCTTCCCGAAGGACCCGCGGGAAATAGCGGAAAGGCTTGCAAAAATTGAGGCTGGAAAGGTTATTGAAGAAATAGTTACCATAGTAGAAAAGTTACAAGGAAAAGGTTACACAACCTTCGTTTTTGAAAGCTCGAAAATGGCTCAAAACGCCCGTGAAAAACTGAACATTGATGTGGATGTGGAGAAACCTTCGGAGGCCGGTGAGTTGCTTCGCGGAAACCTCGAGAAGTTTGCTGTGGACTTAGGATTTGTGAAGCGGCCGGAGCAACTTCGTGATTGGGTTCATAAGGTTTCTATGGAGCTCACTAAAATAAAGGTGAAGGGGGCTGTTGAAAAACGAGATTTGTTGGTGGTTCAAACAATTCAAACCATCGACGATTTGGACAAGACGCTAAATCTGTTTATGGGCAGGATACGGGAGTGGTATGGGCTCCACTTTCCAGAATTGGACAGGCTGATAGATAAACATGAAACCTACGCCCGCCTCATCGTCAATCTTGGAAGAAGAGACAACTTCACCGCTGAGAATTTAGAGAAAGAAGGAATGGCAAAAGCCAAAGCCAAACAGATAGCTGAAATCGCAGCCATGTCTATGGGAGCTGACTTAAGCGAAGGAGACATGGATCAAATACGAGACATGTGCAAAAACACCCTTGAGCTTTATGATATGCGGCAGTCGCTGGAAAAGTATGCGGATTCGGTTATGGATGAAGTTGCGCCCAACATCCGAACATTAGTTGGTTCACTTTTGGGAGCTCGTCTCATAGCTCTTGCTGGTGGACTAACCAATCTAGCTAAGTTGCCAGCCAGCACCATTCAGGTTTTGGGTGCTGAAAAAGCCCTTTTTAGATCGCTTAGAACTGGAGCTCGGCCTCCCAAGCATGGAATAATTTTTCAGCATCCCCTTATTCATGATGGGAAGTATTGGCAGAGGGGGAAGGTGGCTCGGGCTTTGGCTGGGAAACTGACTATAGCCGCTCGAATCGATGCCTTTAGTGGTAAGTATGCGGGAGACGACTTGAAGGCGGATCTTGAGAAGAGGATTGAGGAGATTAAGGGGAAGTATGGGGAGCCTCCCCCTCCTAAGAAGCCACTAGGGAAGAAGCGTTTTAGGAGAATGAAGCGTGGTCGTAGAGGTTAAGCCTCATCCAAGGTTTCCTGAGATTTATTGGGTTACTTTGGAGGATGGAGCTCGAAGGTTAGCTACGAAAAATTTGGCTCCGGGAAAGACCGTGTATGGAGAGCGCCTTGTCAGGTTTAAGATGGTGGAGTATAGGCTTTGGGATCCTTATAGGAGTAAGTTTGCAGCCGCCATCCTGAAGGGTTTAGAAATGGTTCCCATTCAGCCTGGTCATAGGGTTTTGTATTTGGGAGCAGCTTCTGGGACGACGGCTAGTCATGTTTCTGATGTTGTTGGGGAGGGGGGTCATGTGTATTGTGTGGAGTTTGCTTCTCGTTCCATTAGGGAGTTGGTTAATAATGTTTGTGTTTTTCGTTTTAATATGTCGCCGATTTTGGCTGATGCTAGACTGCCAGAACAGTATTCAGCGCTGGTGGGGAGGGTGGATGATATTTATTGTGATATTGCTCAGCCTGAGCAGGCTAGGGTTTTGGCTGATAATGCTGATTTGTTTCTTGTGGGTGGTGGTTGGGTTATGTTGGCGGTTAAGGCTCAGAGTATAGATGTTACGAGGGAGCCTTCTGAGGTTTATGAGAGGGAGATAAGCATTTTGAAGGTTCGTGGGTTCCATGTTAAGGAGGTTGTTCATTTGGAGCCTTATGATAAGGCGCATGCCATGATCGTGGCTAAAAAAGAGAAAGTATGAGGGTTTATGGGTTGTTGGATTTTCGTTGGCTGGGGCAGGATAAAGATGATGCGTAAGTTTTTAAGTAAGTTTTTTTACTTATTTTACTTAGGTGATTGAGTGTGGTTAATGTTACGTTTGCTGTTCCGGAAGAATTGCATGAGATTATGAGGAGACATCCTGAGATTAAGTGGAGCGAGATTGCGAGGAAGGCTATGTGGGAGTATGCTCAGAAGCTGGAGTTGATGGAGAGGATTACGAGTGAGAGTAGGCTTTCGGAGAAGGATGTATTGGAGTTGGACAAAAAGGTTAAGATGGAAGTGTCGGAGAAGTATAGGTGAGGAGGATTTCAATGTCTGCTGGTGGTGCCTTGAAGGAAGTTTTGAAAGAGGTTAAGCTTGTTAGGGAGAAGGTTGAAAGGTTGGAGGAACTTGTTGAAGAGAGACTTATCGGGTTAGAAGAGCCTTCAGAAGATGAGGTTAAAGCCATTAAGGAATACTTGAAGGCTAAAGAAAAGGGAAACGTTGAGCTCGTACCAATCGAGGATGTTAAGAAGGAGAAATAATTGTTTGCAGAGATACCACGTCTTCTTGGAAAAGAAGGCGGTTAAACAGCTTGAACAACTAAGTAAAGATACGCATGGCAGAATTGTTGAAGCTTTGCATACTCTGCGAGATGAAGGTTTCTCGCGAAGGCTTGATGTTGTAAAACTGCGGGGATACAAGAACGAGTATAGGTTGCGGGTAGGTAAATACAGAATTTTGTTCGAATTGAGGCCTGAAAGAACTATAGTTGTGTATGCGATACTGCCACGTAAGGTGGCTTACTAGAATATAACAAGGTAAGTTACTAGTTAGTTATCCTTGCATGAGGGTTTTTAGTTGTTGGATTTCGTTGGCTAGGGCAGGATAAAGATAATCAAGAAGACGGTTAACCTCGCCAGCGCCATTCTTATTTTTGTTTTAAAGAGTTTTCGACTATGGAGATTTCTTCTGGAGTTAAGCCATATAATTTGTAAACTTTGGAATCTATGGTGTTGTCGGTTTGCTGAATTTCTTTTTCGAGTCGTTCCTTCTCCGCAACAGCCTTCAAAAACGAAAGGAAAATATAAAATGGCTAATATGTATTTTATAAATCACCCTAGCAATCTAAGTATAGTAGAGCCTGTTTCTGAAGATGATTCAATGAATTTTATCTCATCTTCACTAAGATCATAGAATGCGAGAATTTTTTGATTAATAGCAGTTTCTAGACCTGAGATTTCTTCTTCTAATTGGGCACACTTGTTTAATGTTTTTTGATACTCCTTCATGATTTCCCTGATCACTCGGGAATTTTTTTCCTCGTCTTTATTGAATCGAGGAATAGAGAGTTGTAAAAGTTTTCCTAAAATGTTTCCTTTTCCAAAATGCCTTTTGCTACTGAGGATAGACTGAGCTATGAATCCTCTTAATGCGTTATCATTTATTTTCAACTTCAGCACATCGGCCCCTGAGTATTCCTCTCTTTCAGTTAAAAAGTCAAGTATGAACACGAGCCAATTTTCTCTTTCTTCGATCTTAATATTTTTGATTGTGCCTTTCAAATTTGACTGAATAAGAACTTGTTTTTCTTCAGCAGAAACTTTTCTATAGTAGGTTTCCAACTTTACGTCATCGACTCTTGGGTATTTGTTAACGTATTCTCTGAATTCCGCTTTCGATCCCACTAGATTTTTTGTAAGTTTCAATAAGCTCTCAACTAATGCTACTATCGACTTTTGTTCGTCTTTGCTAGCCGGAAATATTGGAATTTTGCCAACATAGTAATCATCAAAGTCCATTGTGCGAACGGCTTTGTTGAAAATAAAAGTATATGCAAACCATGAAACGAATTTTGAATTGAGAAAGGCAAGTACATATTTTATGTCGTAATCAGAATCTGTCACAATCGTATTTTCCACAGTATCTACATTTAGCAATCCTTCATGGTCTAAAGTTGACATGATTATGATGTGGTCTACAGGGGTAAGAACATGGGCCACAATTCTCTGAGAGATTATTTTCGGTTTTCTGAGGTCTTCAATTTTTTCTCGGTTTTTTTGTAGATAATTTCTATCAATGAATAAGTTTGGAGCAACATGATAGTATGGCTTAATGTCATCGCCTCTCAAAAGCGAGTCTGAACCTACAGCCTTTTGGCTTGAAGTTTTACTTTGTAAAGGAAGACCTCTGAATGTCTTTGATATTTCTTTAAGCAATCGCGATTTTCCCATGACTTTCTTATAAATTGCAAGTGATATCGGATCGACATGGATAGGGAAAGTGTCCAATTCCTTGCACAGGGAGATCGGTATTTCATAAGTCTCTGGCCTCTCTGCCCAGAATAATCTAGTTCCAAGATATCTGTCAATCTTCTCTGTTTTTTTACGGCACAATAGTATTATCTGTTCGAGTAAAACGTCTGGAAATGCTTTGCTTATGTCTGCTATCTCAAGCAATTGAAGTTCTTGGAGAATATAGTTTCTAGTTACATTCCATCTTTGCGAGAAGGTCAGAGACTTAGGAATCACAAGACCTATGACTCCTTCTTCTTTGATCAATCGAACAGCACGTTCTATAAACAAAGAAGCTGTGTTCTTATAGCCTCTTGCAACTTGATATTTTTCAAGGAAAAAGTCTCTTTCTTCTTCAGACAACTTTGCGCCATGAGGAGGATTTCCGATAACAATATCAAACCCATCAGCATTCAAAAGTTCAAATTCTTTCGGCCAATCAAATGGTTTTTCTTTATTCCATTCCTCTTTGAAGTATTTCCTTAATTCTTCTTCTGTGCCTGAAATCAAGGAGTTTCCACATTTTATGTGATCACCCATAAATGGGAGTTTTGTTCTAGGTTTAACTGCTTTTAAACTTAGGTTAAGCATCGTTATTTCAACAGCTTGTGGATCAAGGTCGACTCCGTAAAGGTTGTCGGTTAATATTCTGTCTTCGGTGTTTGAGACTGTATGAAAATGAGCATCAAGTGTATTGGGAGTAGCAGCACGTTGATTCCGTTTATTATAGTCATCATACCATTCTTTTATCAAATCAAAAGCTTTTATAAGAAATGAACCAGAACCACAAGCTGGGTCAAGGACTTTAATTTTTGACACTTCCTCCACAGATTTACATTTCCTCAGTAGTTTGCCTAAGGTATTTCTGACAATGTAGTCAACTACATGTTCAGGAGTGTAGTAAATTCCATGTTTTTTGCGAATAGCTGGGTCTTCAACTAAAGTAAGTTCATCCTCTTTGAGTATTCCTTCCTTTTCTTTGATCATTGTGCCAATGTATAGCTCATATGCGTTGCCCAGAACATCGACTGGGATTAGATCAAAATTATAATTATACAATAATATCAGAACACTCTCTAGAACTTCATTCTCAACTCGCAAATCTTCACAAAGATGTGGTGCAAAAAGTTTTCCATTGTATACCGCGTCAAAGTCTCTAAAGATATTCTTTAAATCCATCATAAACGTTCTGACAGATTTGTCGATCGCAATTTTCTGCCAGACTGAAAATTGAGTCCATAGACTTTCAGCTGGAATTATCAGTCTATCTTCGCAACTTCTGATAAACATGAGTCTATCTAAAATCTTCTGTGTAGTTTCATTTATCTCATCCTTTGAAAGTTGAGGATTATTCTTGCGTACATTGGATACCAACAATTTGCGACAATATACCAAATCTTTTAGGAGTTCTTCATCGACTTCTCTTCTTAATCTCCTCTTTTCATACGTGTCAAGCAAACCTGAAACAACGCTTTCTTTAGAAAGAAGCCACATCTTTTCAAAATTCGTCAAGTACCCGTTGTATTTCAGCTTGAAGATCAAACCTTCTTCAGGTTTTTTAACTCGCGAATAATAGAGTCGTATCTCTTCAAAATTGGTTAAAACAGCCCAATCGGCTCTCGACTGCCATGCGTAGTCAATTGCCATCTGCGGAAAACTTTTAATCTTGCCACCAACACGCCTCGTACCATCCAAATCTTCCTCAAATTTCTTCAACTCCAGAAAAATCTTCGAAGTACCACCGACGTTCAAGAGCGAATAATCTGCAACGCCAGTTAATGTTCTCCTCTGCTCCTTCACATCCTCTATCTTAGTGATGTCCCACCCTAACGCACTCAAAAGTGGAAGTATAAACTTAGACCCAACATCAGCCTCACTGTATTCAGCTTTCTTCCCACTTCGAACAACAGAATCGTAATTCTCTATTAATTGTTGAACCTTTTCTCTAGCGAGGTCTCTCAGCATTAAATAATCAACCAACATTTAAGTGTTCATCCACACCGTAATATGTTTTGCCTCAAGCCCTATTTGGATCCAAATAAAAATAGAATGTTGAAAAGGGGGAGGGGGGCTACCCAAAACTCACAGGCTGGAGCGCTGACTAACCTTCATATTTGGACCCTAATAACAGCGATATGTTGAAAACAGTATTTTTTCCAAAACCACCATGCCCCACAAAACCTGTATCCTGAATCCATATTCCCGATTCATAAGTTAGTTAAATACCAACATCCACCCTTAAGCCAACAACATAAGGAGAACAAAAACAAATGGAAATGCTGTCCTCCCAAGAACGAAAAAGACTCCAAAAAATAATGATGGAAACCTTCCAAAAAGAAATCCAAGGTCTCACCCCCGAACTCCAATACCTCCTAACCGACGACCTAATCACAGCCCTCCAAAACCGCCTAACCATCTTCCAAAAAATCCAAGCAAAAACAACTCCTTAGCCAAAATAAAACCCAAAAAACCGTAGTCCAAATCCGTAAATAATATATATGATATGAACGAAAATAAACCTTAAAAGGGGCTTAATATGCGAAGATCAAAATTTGAGATGTACATAGACATCCTCAAAGTCCTAGCCCACAGAGGCCCCCTAAAACTAACCCACATCATGTACAAAGCCAACGTAAACTGCAGCGTACTAAAAGAATACCTAGACTTCCTCATCCAACAAGGACTAGTAGAAGAAAAAACAATAGGCAAAAAAAGAATAGTTTACGCCATAACAGAAAAAGGCCTAAAAGTCCTCAAATACTTCAGAGAACTAAAAACCATGCTCCCAGCCATAGAAGAAGGCTTAGCCAGGGTCCCAGCTTCCCTCTACTAACCCAAACCCGCCCTTTCTAACCCTTTCTTTTCACAAAACCACTATGGGTCTTGCCCAAGAATATTTCTGCCTACAAATATACAGCCCACCGGAAAACTTGTTCTGCGTTCAAGATACATAGTAGTGTATCGTAAGACTTAATAGATTCTCTACGCCTACAATACCGTAGATGCAACAAACACATCTAGGACCTTACCATGGCAGTATACAAGAGGATAGAAGACAAATCCACAAGAATACTAGAGAAAATAAAGGAAAGCCTTGACCGACTGAACGAAAAAATTGATGTAATGATTGAAATCCAGAAACATGGCCAAAGGGAAAACCCAGACATACCCGACGTTCTAGATGTAATGACCCTCCTGTCCCTACCAGACCACCTAAGAAAGACAGCCGTAACCCTCTGCAAGCTCGGTCAAGCAACAGCCGACGAAGTCGCTGAACAAACAAAACGGGCAAGGGCAGTTGAAAGCGGATACCTAAACCAGCTGGTGATAATGGGATACCTAAAAAAAGAAAGGAGAGGACGCAAAGCCTACTTTTACGTCGAAAAGGAGGGATAATTCATGGGAAAAATCATAGCGCTCCATTCCTATAAGGGCGGAACAGGAAAGACGCTCCTTTCGGTTAATATGGCAACAACCTACGTTAAACAAGGGAAAAATGTCTGCCTGCTAGATCTAGATTTCCGCGCTCCAAGCCTCCACGCTGTGTTCAAAACTCACAACTCCGAATACTGGTTGAACGACTACCTAAACGGAGTTTGTGAAATAGACAAGGTTTTGATAGACGTCACTAAAGAGCATGGTAGAAGCGGAAAGTTTTTAGTTGGGTTGGCAAACCCCAACACCGAAGCGATTAGAGAGATGTCAGCTAAAGATAGAAAATGGGAAATGAGAGCTCTGGGCAGACTATTATCGCTCAAAACATCACTTCTCAACGATATGCATCTCGACAAAGTCATTTTGGACACCAGCCCTGGACTTCAATACTCATCCATAAACGCCATTGTAAGCGCCGACCTCGTCCTGGTGGTAACAAGCCTAGACACATCTGACATCCAAGGGACCCAAAGAATGACCCATGAACTCTATGATCTCTTCGACAAGAAAACCGGAATCCTAATGAACAAAGTGCCCGCCGAAATTTTAGCATCTAGGAAAGAAAAAGAGAATTTCTATAAACACTTTAATAGTCTACACAAGCTTCCCATCTTGGAGGTTGTTCCCTGTTTCTGCGATGTGCTTCGAGCAGGAGGAACATATATCTTCTCAGAGGAAAAACCACAACACCCATTCACAGAGATTCTGGACAAACTAACCACAAAAGTCGAAAAATTCTAAACCCTCACGCCTTTCTCTTCGTGTTTTTCCTTAACCTTCCTGGCCGCCTCAACATACTTTCTAAGTTGCCTAAGCTCAATCTTCTTCTCAGGCAGGGTTTCAGGAGCATATAATAGAGGCATGACAGCTAGAAACAAGAAAAAGGCAGCCACCGAGAAAGCACTGGTCTCCGGAATTAGCATAACGTAGGGAGCTAAAGATAATTCGATTATACTGGTGAGAAAAAGGGGGATTTCCCCAATTGCGTAATATTTCTCTCCAGCACCAGATTTGGACAGGTCTCCCCATAATATCAAAATGAAGGCTACAAACAATATTCCTGCTGTTATGCTGTTAATGACGAAGAAAAAATACCATGAGATCCTTGCAGCTGGAGCGATTCCTATTATCGCATAAGCGATTCCCAAAGTGGCAAAACCATAAAGTACCATTCGCTTTCGTCCAATCCAATCGGATAATATCCCCGCGATGAAAGCAGAAAGGCTACCGATTATAGGGCCCATGATTTGCATAAAATGAAAGAAATCACCAAGGAAATTACTCATGATTGGTCCCTCAAAACGATCAACGAGACAGAACATAAGCCAAGCAATGAAATATAAAATGAAGGGTTTATCATGAAGAATTTCTGAGAAAGAATAACTCTTTTTTCCCTCCGAGGCAGTATTTTCTTGAGGTTTTAGAAACAATATGATTAATCCGAATGCTCTCCATGCTGCAAAAATTATTGAATTTGCTATCAAGTTGAACATACTAAATGCTATTGCAAAAAGAGGGGCAATCATATTTGCGGTTAACAATGTTATCCCGCCTATTCGTCCTCGATTTTCAACAAGTGTATATTCTGCGAAATAGGCTAAACATGAAGGGATACCTAAACCGAATGAAGCGCCTAAGAGGATGCTAATAGTCAAAACATGTATCACTTCGACTCCGTTAAGCAGAGCAGGTAATAATGACGTCCCTACCCCTAGGATTGTCCAGAAGTAAATAAAATTGAGTCTGCTGATTCTATTCGATATGATTGAACCAACAACACTGGATACTATGATCGCGATGTAATACGTTGACCAGACGGTGAAACTTTGTGCGTTCGTGAGGTTAATGCCATTCAGAATATTATTTATCATTATTGGTGCCATGTAAAGCCATGCAAAAGCGTCAACTAACAAAATGAAAACTATGAAAAAATCTTTTCGGGTGATGCTGGGTTTTTCGAAGAACGCTTTAAGCATTTCTTGCACTGCTCATAACTCTAGATGAAACGGGCAATCAATTAAGAATTAAGAATTAAGAATTAGGATTCTAAATTAGGAGTTTTAGAGTAGATGTGTTCAACAAGTTTTATATAGGGATATATGTAGAACACATATACAGATCAGTTGGGATAATGATGACAAAGAAAAAGGCACCTATTCGTGGTGTATGGTGGATTTAGCAAGCTTTCGTCACCAGTTGAGAGACGGAAGCATAGCGTTGGCTAGAAGCTCTAAGTGTTGTTTATTGTGTTTAAGGTTTTCTAAAGATTTAGAGGCGTCCCCAGCTAGCTTCTGCATAAGTTCTGCTACGCGTCTGGATCCTTTTGCTTTACCAGTGATTTCGATAATTGTTTTGATGTCTTCGTTTGTTACCGTTTTCTTCAGAAGAATGGAACCGATTGTGGACTTGATTTCAGGATTTTCCAAAGCATAAAGTACCTGTAGAGGGAAGTGTTCCTCTCTAATTCTATGCGTAGCCTCTTTAAAGTCGATCATGTCTAATAAGTCGTCTCTCAGAAGTATTAACATCCCCAAGAGCCTGCCATATTCGCTGAGAGCCTTAACTTCTTCTTTTGATCCACCACTAAGGATGGCACTGATGCGTGTATGAGCTTCTACATCCGCTGCTTTTTTTCTCACCACATGCAAGTATTCTTCCGGTGTAACATCTAATCGTCTTCGAAAATTGAGTTCCAAGGCTTCTGCATCTCCTAGCTCAAAAAAGGCTTTTTTAATTATATCAATGACAACTGCGATTTTCTCTTGGGAAATTCCTTTCTCAGCAGCGTCATATAGTAGTGTAAAGCCTTTGAATAGGAGGGCGTCTCCAACAAGCAGGGCTGTGTCTTTGCCAAACTTACCCAGAACTGTGGGGCGGGATCCTTTAGTCTTCGATCGGTCAATGATGTCGTCGTGTATGTCTATGGCTCCGCTTATCAATGTCATGGGGATGGCTATTGGTGTTGTCATTTCAGGATCTCCTCCCACGGCTTCACACACCAAAGAGAGTAAAGCCGGCCTCGCTACGTCATGCCAATACTCGGTCATGAAATATTTTAGGGCTTCACGGACCTCTCTGCATTCGATTTTTTCTTCTAAAACTGTCTTTCTAGCCATCTCCAGTGCTTTTCTTCCTCTTTCTTCAAGAATTTTCTGCACCTGCTCCATCGTCTCTTCTTGGCTAGGAGCTTTCTTCATGCCTAAGCCTCTTTGATGTCCAGTTTTTGCAGCTGTTCTTTTAAGAAATCGTAGTAGGCGTCGACGAGTTGTATTCCCTTTGACGTGATCTCATACACTTTTCTTACGCGTCCTCCCTTGGCCATTTTTTGGCTTCTGACAAATCCTTTGGCTTCCAGTTGGTTGAGGAGGGGATATAGGGCGCCGTGTCTAAGTTTTATTCCAAAAAGCCTTTCTATTTTCTTTATGATCCCATAGCCCCACATAGGTTCTGTTTGGATAAGCCTTAGGATTAGGATGTCGAGAAAGTTTCTGGTTATGCGTTGAACAATTTGTTTTCTGAAGTCTTGGGTCAAGGTTTCCCCTTTCCCCACCCGCCTCTATATCATGGATAGGCGAATTTGTTTATTTAAATTGCTTAGGTTTTTACCATGGCTTCGTATGCCTAGGTATGCTTTTTTATTTCTTTTGGTCGCACGAACCTTTAAATCATGGTTTAGCGTATATAGAGACTTGAGATATGTCCGAGAAAGGACATATTGTAGAAGGGTAGAACTGAAAAACTGTAGAGCAAAAATACATGAGGAAAACGACATGACACAAAAACTGAGGGAGGTCCAAGTCAAACTCATGAGGGGCCTCCTGGATCTCGTGATCCTCCAGTTTTTGAAAGTGGAACCCATGCATGGATACCAAATCATCACTGGCATTCGCAAAAATTTTGGGGTTTATTTTGGTCCCAGCACCATCTATCCTTTGCTCAGTCTTCTAGAGGAGAAGGGCTACATTAAGAGCCAATGGGACTTAAATAACGACCGACCTAGAAAAGTCTATTCTTTAACGCCAGATGGTAACAGCCTGTTGAACGGCACTGAAGAATCTCTAAATCATATTTGCCGCAGGCTTACGAGCATAGGGTTGAACAGACTATACATTAACGGCAACAGCAATGGTATCCTTAAAAGCCCCAACGGTTGCCTTAAAGACCTAAAGAAACCTTAGGACTTCCAGCAACACCAGCGCATCAGTGCCTATCCATGCATGGCCTAGACCTCTTTTTGCATGTTTTTGTTTCAATTTTTGATACATTACTGTTTTCGATATATCTCCATTCGGACCCTACTTCTTTCAACATGATTTCCAGTACATCCAGCATATTTCTAGTCATAGCTTACAGGTTATTTCCACAAACAGATTAAGATAATATAACCCGTAAACACCACCTAATATCCTGAAGTTTACGGGTGAGCCCTCTTGGAAGAAACCGACATCCTAATCCGCAACTGCATCATCCTTCCGGTGATTAACACAGAAGTTGTGAAAAACGGTACAATCGCCATAAAAAATGATAAGATAAGCTACGTAGGGAAAGAATCTAAAACCCTGAGAATGAAAGCTGAAAAAATTATAGACGGCCACGGAAAGGTAGCCATACCCGGCCTAGTCAATTGTCACACCCACTTGGCCATGACTCTTTTTCGTGGAATCGCTGAAGATCAGCCCTTAGAAAAGTGGCTGAAAAGAACCATTTGGCCTCTGGAAGCAAAACTGAAGCCAAGAGACGTCTATGATGGCGCTTTACTGGGTTGCCTCGAAATGATCAAGGGTGGAACCACAACCTTCGCAGACATGTACTTCCACGAAGAGCAGGTGGCAAAGGCTGTTGAGAAAGCTGGCCTGCGGGCCGTTCTAGCCCATGGAATTCTAGAAGCAGGGGTTCCTCGCATAGGAGAAAAAATGTTACGGGATAGCGTAAACTTCGCCCAAAAATATAATGGTTATGCAGATGGAAGGGTCACGGTTCAGTTGGGTCCCCACACCCTCTACACCTGTAGTCTAGACCTCCTAACTAAGGTGCGGCAAAAGGCTTCAGACCTAAGGGTTGGCATCCATATCCACCTAGCAGAATTAGAAGAAACCGTCAACCAGACAAAACAGAAACACGGTCTCACAGAGATTGAACTTCTAGAAAAAATAGGCTTCTTGGCTTCAGACGTTCTAGCCGCCCACTGCATCCACCTGACTAAAAAAGAAATGCACCTCCTAGCCAAACACAACGTTAAGGTTTCCTACAATCCAGTTGCCAACATGAAACTCGCCCAAGGCACAGCGAAAATCAAAGACCTCTTGGACTTAGGCGTAACCGTTGGCATTGGAACAGACGGCCCAGCCAGCAACAACAATCTAGACATGTTTCAATCCATGAAGGTTGCGGCTCTTCTCCAGAAACAATACTATGAAGACCCAACTGTCTTGCCGGCTCAGTCGGTTCTAAGAATGGCTACGATAGACGGCGCCAAAGCCCTAGGCATAGAAAAGACTGTGGGGTCGCTGGAAGTTGGCAAGAAAGCAGACATAATCCTCTTAGACTTCAAAAAGCCTCACTTGACACCTATTCATGATCCTTATGCCAACATAGTTTATTCGGCTTGCGGAAGCGACGTAGACACAGTTATTGTAGATGGGAAAATACTCATGGAGAACATGGATGTTAAAACTCTAGACGAAGAAGAAGTTATGCTGAAGGCTCAAAAAACTGCCACAAACCTATTAAGAACGTAATGTTTCCATTTTCAAGTCAAGTTTATTAAGAACTCTCACGTAGATTTCCTAACCCCGGTGAACGCCTTGTCCCAATCAGTCATAACGGTTTCAAAACTTACAAAATTCTACGGAGACTTCAAAGCCTTAGACTCGGTTTCCTTCGCAGTGGAGAAGGGATGGGTCTACGGCTATCTAGGACCAAACGGAGCGGGAAAAACCACAACAATAAGAACCATGCTTGGTCTCCTAAAACCGGACCAAGGTGAAGTCCAAATAACTGGCATAAACCCGTCCAAGGACCCGGTTCAAGCGCTTCAAAGCCTAGGATACGCTCCAGAATTGCCAACCCTTCAAACCTTCTTCACTGGAGAGCAATTGCTTGATTTTATGGGAGAGATGTTTGGGTTGGCTGCGCAGGCTAGGAGGGAGAAGATTAAACAACTCCTTGACCTCGTTGGCTTAAAAGAGTGGGGAGACAAAAAAATTGGAAAGTATAGTAAGGGGATGGTTCAGAGGCTCTCCGTAGCCCTAGCCCTTATCAACGATCCCGTGGTTCTTATTATGGATGAACCTACGATAGGTATGGACCCAGAAGCCACAGCCCATTTCAGAAACCTCTTCACAAACCTTTCAAAACAAGGAAAAACCGTTTTCATTTCATCCCACCTCCTAGACGAAGTTCAAAGAATATGCACCCACGTAGGAATGATCAACAAAGGAAAAATGGTCTTCACCGGCCCAATAGAACAGGTGTTGGAAACCTTCACCCAACAATGGGTCATAGAAGCAGAACTGGAAAAAGTAACAGAGACAATAGTCTCAAATCTCAAAAAACTCGACTATGTAGAAGATGTGAAGGTGGAGGGAAATAAACTAAGGATAGAACTGAAGGAGAAGAAGGATTTAAGAGGCGAAATTTCCTCAGAAATCTTCAAGCGAAAAGGCGTGTTACTTAGCCTAAATCTTCACAAGATTACTCTTGAAGATGCCTATTTGCGCGCCCTAAAAGGAGGCAAATAACATGAGCGCCCTTCGGAGAATTACCGTTATCGTAAGTTACGAGTGGAGGAGAGCCTTGGCAAAGAAGTCGGTTCTCGCTCTAATAATCCTAGCCGTAGCAGTTCAAACTTTGATACTGACGCTTTATTCTCAGTTTACAGCGGGCACTATGTTTTTGACAGAAGAGGTCAAACCTTTCATGTGGATTCTTGGAGTGTTACAGGGTCAAGGACTTTTCGTCCAGCTGATAGCCATCATAATTGCCGGGAGCACAATGTCTGAAGAATACGAGCATGGAACAGCTGATATACTGCTTTCGAAACCCGTCACGAGAGTTGAATACTTGTCTGGGAAGTTTTTGGGTGGTTTTTCATTGTTAGCCTTTGTGGAAGCTCTTACAACCGTTGTAGGAGTCATTCTGGCGAGTTGGTTTTTCGGTCCCCAAAACAGTCTCCAATATGTTCCACTGATGTTTTTAGCAATTGTTTATTCAACTCTCATTTTCTTCTGTTTATCCTTCATGTTTAGCGAAGTCCTCAGAAGAAGCACCCTCGCTATGCTAATTGCCCTCGCCATACTCATTGCTTCATCCATCATAAGCCAGCTTCTAGCTTGGCTCTACATTACGACCAGCGAATATCTGTACTTTTACCTAAGTAGAGGCATTCCAACATGGGGCTCAAATTACTTTCCCTCGCTCCTCATTAGGAAAATGATGACTATACCAAACACCGCTTTACTTAATTTTATTAATGACCCTTTAATACCCATTGAAGCGACGAAAAGAGGGGTTTCGGAGGCAATCTTGGTTAGGGAAGCTCTCCAACAGGCGGCAATAATTGTAGCAGTTTACGCCATAATTTTCATTCTGGTAGCTGTCTACAGACTCCTCAAGTCAGATGTTACAAAGAAAACAGCTTAACAATACCTCTAACCTTTCTGTTACATTTCAGCCTTGAGTAAGAATTCTTCTGCGTTTTTTAGGGCTATCCTATAGAAGACGAAGGTTATTACGAGGGCTACAACTGCGCTTATGGAAACTGCGACGTAGAGGTCTATTTTTGGTAAGGGCACGGGAACAGGCATGTATCCCATGGTAACTGCGTGTAGAAGGAGGGGAGAGAATATTGCTAACGCTAAGACTAAGCATAAGAGTGTGTAGACGAAGGCCGTTAACGGTCTAACCATTCTAGGCCTTGGGGCTTCGGTGAAGTCGGCTCCCTTTATTCCTGCTCCGAGGGAAACTGCGCCTAAAGCTAAGATTAACAGAATAGATTCTATTAACAACGCTATAGCAATGTCTGGAGAAGGATGGGCAACTAGAATTCCAATAGCACCACACACTAACATTGCCACAAATGACAAGATGATTACAAAGGCGTACTTACACTTGACTAGGCTGCGCGCGGTGATGGGTGAAGAAAAGAAAAGCCATACAGACCCCCCTTCCTCACCGATTATCATAAGGCCCAACATAACAGCCATTATAGCTCCAGGCACAAGAAGGATCCAAGCGAAAAGGAACCGGGAAGGCTCTGGCTCAACAGGTCTACCATAGATTCCCAAATACTGCATTAACGGCATGAGTATGAAAACCACAGGCATTATGAAAACGTACATCAGTTCCCGACGTCTCGTAAAAGCCCTAAAATCCTTCCTCATCACAGCCGACTCCAAAGAGGAAAAACCAAGCTTCCCCAAAAAGCCGACCTTTGGAACGTAAACTCCTCGTGAAACCGTTATTGCTGGCAGTTCATACAATCCAAATCTGGCGTTGAGCCTAACAGCCACGTAGAAGAGGGTAAGGATAAACAGGAGGGAAGCCAAAGAAAAAATCACAGTGTGTGCCAGTAAGCCGCTCATAAAAGCAGCCAAAACCATCCCCAACCAGACGTAGGGAACAAACCAAACTGCCTTTTGGGCGCCAGCAACAGCCTCTATGAGGGCAACAGAACCCATACCAGAAGAAAAAGCAAACCAAACCACGTAGAAGACAACAAAAAAGAGCATAGAACCCACAAATCTCACCCAAACCGCTGCCTTGCCAGTAGACTTGTACACAGCTCCGATAAGCCTCACCTGCAAAATTCTGAAAATCTCCGTGGTCGTGCTGGCTAAGAAGGCACTGGCCATCAAAGCAAAAATTGTGAGGGCAGCAAGAGGCATCTGTCCCAAATAAATCGAAACCGTGGCTATGGCTAAACTCAACAAAATGAGGAAAGCCAAGGGGACACCGATGAGGTTAGCTAAGGTTGAAGCAAGAGTGTGTTCCTCCCAGGTGATGGGCAACCAATAGGGAGGTTGAAGAGAAGACCTCACTCCCATTCGTTGAATTTGCCCCATCATAGTGAAGACCAAACTGAAAATGAGAGCTAGACTGGGAAGGGATAAGAAAAGGGAACGGGCACCTTGATAGAACAAAGTTTTTAGTTGGGGATCAGCTACTGCGGCGTAGAAACTTCCGGCACCTATTCCTATTGCTAGGCCTAGGATGCAAGCTCCTCCATACTCTAAATATTGGAAAATCTTTTGCTCTCGATATCTTCTTAGCCTTTGACCCCTAATCAGTCTGCCAGCCTTTATGTCAACACTTATCAGCCGAAGAACGTTCTTCCAGTTCATTTCAGAAGCGCCTCAACCACCTCTCTGATGTCCTCTGTTCCAGTTAGTTTCAAGAAAATATCTTCTAAGTCTGATCCGGGAAGCCTCGCCTTCTGCCTCAACTCCTTCATGTTGCCTAAAGCCAGCAGTCTTCCTTCGTACATTATGGCGATGCGGTCGCACATGGCTTGGGCAATCTCGAGAATGTGGGTTGACATGATAGTTGTTACTCCCTGTGGTTTTAGTTCACGGAGGAGGTCCTTCACGATTCTAGCTGACCTAGGGTCTAGACCGTTCAGGGGTTCGTCTAAGAGTAGGAGTTTCGGCTTGTGCAGAAAGGCTGAAATAAGCGCAATTTTCTGCTTCATTCCCTGAGAATAACTGCTTATCATGTCGCCTTCTCTGCCTTCCAGTTCAAGAGCTTCCAAATACTCTTCAATTCGTTTTTTCTTCTCTGACACCTCTATCCCGTAAATGTCGCCAATGAAGTCGAGGTATTCTAGTCCAGTTAAAAACTCGTATAGGCGTGGAGACTCTGGAACATACCCAACCTGCTTCTTTACCGCCACGGGATCCTCCTCGGCGTTTATGCCTAGAACATTCACGGATCCAGAATCTGGCTTAACCAACCCTAAAATCATCTTTAAGGTAGTAGATTTGCCTGAGCCGTTGGGGCCTAGAAGTCCTAGAATTTCGCCGTGTTTAACGTCTAAGTCTATGTAGTCTACGGCTGTGATGTCGGCGTAACGTTTAGCCACCCTACTCAACTTTACTGCTGGCTCACCTGTTGAAATCATGGACAACAACCACGCTGAAGAAATTGGGAGAAATATTTAAGCGTTGTATGCCCTCTTTTGCTAACTCTTAATAAGAAACGGAGTTCTCTATTTACCTTACTGCAGTCCTTCAAGCTTTTGGAAACTGAGAAGAAGCGGCGTGAGCGAAGTGAAGTTTCTCTTCGAACCCCACAGCGTCGTCCTCATAGGTTCTAGCAAAATTCGAGAAAAGGTTGGAATGACGTCTCCTTGGCTTTTTGAAAACGTCATCCACAACACGAAAAAATTCTTTGGAGGAAAAACCTTTGTTTTGGACATTGAAGGAGAAAAGGGCTATAAGGCGCTTGAGGACCTGCCTGAAACACCCGATCTTGGAGTCATCATGCTCCCGCCCACAGCTTCCATAGAGCAGTCTGAAAGATGCGCGAAAATGGGCGTCAAAGCTCTAGTGATGATAACAGGCGGATACAAGGATCGTCAGCGCCAACAACTAACGAGGCTCAGAAAAGAATACGATATTCGAATACTTGGTCCAAACACGATTTTAGGGATTATAAACACAGCCAATGGACTGAACACGACCTTTGAAAGGGACGTGATGCCGAAAAAGGGTAATATCTCCATAATATCCCAGAGCGGTGGAGTAGGAGCTGTTCTCCTCGACTTAGCCTGCTTCTACGACATAGGCGTCAGCAAGTTCGTTTTCATGGGAGAAAAAATCGACATCAACGACGTAGACCTCCTCCAATACTTCAACGAAGACCCAGAAACAAAGGCGATATGTCTATACATGGAGGGCATCGAAAAGGGAAGAGAATTCGTAGAAGCAGCCCGGGAAGTTGTGAAAAGAAAACCGATTCTAGCTTTGAAAGGCGGAGCAACGAAGGAGGCTGCTAGAAGAGCCAAATCCCACACAGCTTCCATAGCCGGTTCAGACATAGTTTTTGATGCAGCCTTCAAAAAAGCTGGAATCATTCGTGTTGGAGACGCTGAAGAACTTCTTAACGCTGCCATCGCCCTAGCAAAGCAACCTCCACTTGCTGGAGACAATATTGCTGTCGTAAGCAACGTTGGTGGACCAGCTATCTTGGCTGCTGACGCCTTGGTGAAGAACGGGTTACAGCTGGCGCCTCTTTCAGAAAAAACTAGGAGGAAGATAGAAGGTCGCTATCCTGGTGTGGAGGCAATTAACCCAATAGACCTCATTGCTGATGCCAGAGCTGAAAGATACTCCTTTGTCTTGGACTTAGTTTTGTCTGATCCCAACATTGACGGAGTTTTGGTTATAAACATGTTGAAGTCATGTTTTTTTGAGCCTGAAGACGCTAGTGCAATTGTCGAAATAGCTAAAAAGCATTCTGATAAGCCGGTGGTGGATGTTCCAGCAGGAGGAGAAGACTTCACACTTATCTACAAAGTGCTACGAGACACCAGCATACCTGTTTACAATTTGCCTGAAAAAGCCGCAAAAGCCCTGAAAACGTTACGAGGGTATCATAAAATCTTGCAGAAATAAGTAGATACACGTATGGAATGCGAAAAAATAAATAGATATAGATGACTACATGGGTTTCGGTGATCCGAATGGCTGGGAAGCAGAGACCTACAGGAGTAGCTGTGTTGGCAATTCTAGCTGCTATCGGCGGTATTCTATGCCTCATTGTCGCAGCGGTCTTAGGCATATTAGCTGGAGCCATGGCGGAGTTCATGGAATCCATGATGGCAGAGTGGGGGAGCTGGAGTAATACCTGGCGTTGGAGAATTTGCGGCAGCGATTGTGATGGCAATCGCAGCCGTCGCCGCAATATTTGGAATTTTGTACCTGATAGCTGCTTATGGTCTGTGGGTTGGAGCTGGTTGGGCTTGGTGGTTAACAATTATACTTTCGGTCCTCGGCATAATAGGTGGACTTCTAAGTCTACCCTGGGGCATTATCACTATCCTCATTGAGGCTTTGATAATCTACTATTTCACGAGACCACACGTAAAGGCGTTCTTCGGAATGGCAGCTGCGCAGCCTCCGCCTCCACCGCCTCCGCCATAACCCTCTTTTTCTTTTTAAAAGACTAGATTAGTGGTCTATGGTATTCTCTCTGTAGGTAATCATAAAGGTCTTTCATATATTTAGAGAGACCATCAACACGCTTGGTAAGTTCCTCAACCTTAGTTTCTAGGCGTACGATTCTCTCACGAATTTCAATCATCTCTTTTCCGATATCTGACTCTTTTGACATAAATAACACCACATTAACAATCTACAGTTGATGTTTACTTTAAAACATTTGCATCAAATCCTTAGATATGTTCTTTTAAGACAACTAGCAAAGATGTACTATAAGTTGAGCGCTCTCTAAAAGTGGAGTCGAAGTTTTGTGTCTAGTCTCTTGAACAAAGACCTAAAAGAAAACATGTTCGGTCTGTGTAAGAGTATTGCTGGCTCTCGCCAGATCGTTTCCGCTTGTTTCTACGGTCCACGGGTTTGTGGATACGCTGACGAAAAGAGTGATGTAAACGTTCTGCTTATCCTTGACGGTTTTCCTCTCCTCTTAAATACCTACGTCAAGTCCATAGATGAAGTTAACGCTTTAATTTTGGCAGTGGATCGAAGGGCCTTTGAAAGGGATGTGGAACAGGGGTGGCTAGGAGAATTCGTTGCCGAAAAGGTCACTGTTCCTTACGAACCCTTGATCAACTGGGAATATTTGCAGCTTCAGGAAGTGAAAATGAAAAGAAGAATCGCCCTGGAGCTTCTGGAAAACTTAGTCTTGGAATTCCCTGAATTGTCTAGTGAGTTTCTTATCAAGGCGGAATACTTTATGTATGAAGTTATGACGGAGAGGGCTCGACTGTTTCCCCTCATAACCTACAGTTTTCTTAACATGCTAAGAAAAGATCTTGAAAGAAAAAATATAGAGTCAATAATGAAGGGATACATGAAAGCCCTTAACGAACTGGCAAAAGAAACTCAGATAGCCTTTTCCAACGGACACATCAAGATTACACGAGGCTATATCGATATGGTTAGAAGAAGAAAACCAAGGCTTCCCCTTCTTCTTAGATCAGTCCAAAGAGCAACTCTCCTCCACATTCTCACTGTTCTTTCAAAAACGATCAATTGCCTCATGCAAGATCAGAGAATCTTCATGAAGGCGAATCGAGAGGCTAAAGCTGAGGGACTGGTTTTTCGACTTGAAGATCCCAAAAAATACTTGTTAATGCCGACGCCTCTCGGACCCGTGGCGCTTTCAGACAAGCCCACCATCGAAGATTTTGTGAGAAAAACTATCCCAGATGGAAAGGCTTTAGACATGAAAATTGAGCAGATGGGCGGAGTTTTGAACGACGTTTATCTCCTCACGCTTAGGAGAGGCGATCAAGAACAAAGATTTGTGGTGAAGAAGTTCAGAGACTGGTCTAGCTTCAAATGGTTCCCCATAGCCTTATGGTCTCTAGGCACCAAAACCTTCGCCGTCTTTGGGCGGTCAAGACTGGAAAGGGAATACGCCATAAACCAGTTTCTCCACAGTCAAGGTTTTCCAGTTCCAAAGATTCTTTACACCAGCCCCCAAAACCGCTTGATTTTTGAAGAATTCATTGAAGGAGAAGAGATGGGAGAAACCATCAAGCGCATTATCTCATCTAAGGAGAAGGCTGTAAAAGAAGCTGCTATAGTGAAGGAGGTGGGAAGAAAAATCGCTGAGGCTCACAAGCTTGGCGTCAGCCTAGGAGACTCTAAACCAGAAAACTTCATAGTTACAAAAGATGACAAAACTTTCTTCGTGGACCTTGAACAGGCGACGAGAAACGGAAACCAAACATGGGACATAGCTGAATTCCTCTATTATTCAGGGCACTACATTTCTCCCATTTCTCCAGCCAAACCAGCGAGCATCATAGCCAAGAACTTTATCGAAGGATACTTGGAAGCTGGAGGAAGGAAGGAAACTGTAAAGAAGGCGGCATCAACACGATATGTGAAGGTTTTCAGCATCTTCACCCCACCCCATGCCATTATAGCCATCTCTGACCTCTGCCAAAAAATGGGGAAATAGGTTAAAGATAGACTAAAAATAATAATATAGAGGAAGGGGGATGGCAAAACAAAAAACGTCTCTCACCTTTTACGGTGGAGTAAACGAGATTGGCGGAAATAAAGTCCTTTTAGAAGACCAAAAAGTTAGAATCTTCTTGGATTTTGGGCAGTCTTTCACCATGGGCGAAGAATACTTTACAGATTGGCTTTGTCCCAGAACCATAAACGGTTTGGGAGACTATTTTGAGTTCAATTTGTTACCGAAGATAGAAGGAACCTATGCTAAAGAACAGTTGGCGTTTACCGACCTTCCCTACACTGAACCGAAAATTGACGCCTTGTTTCTTTCTCACGCCCACATAGACCATGTGGGACACATCCAATTTCTCGACGAAAAAATCCCCATATACTGCGGTTACGGAACAAAAATTTTCATGGGATCAATGGAGGAAACTGGCTCCGCCGATTTCGGAAAACACCCCTACGAAACGTTCAGAACAGGACGCAAAATAAGGATTGATCATTTGGTGGTGGAGCCCATTCACGTTGACCATTCTATCCCTGCCTCCTACGGCTTCATAATTCATACATCTAAAGGTGCAATCGTCTATACTGGAGACCTTAGAGCCCACGGTCCCCGAAAAGAGATGACGGAAGAATTTGCGGAAAAAGCCCGTGAATCCGAGCCCAGAGCAATGATGTGTGAAGGAACTAGGATGGTTGAGGTGGAAAAGAGAAAGAACTACTCTGAATCACAAGTAGAGAAACTAAGCAACGAGATTGTTTCTGCAACAAACAAGATAGTGTTCGTTGCTCATTACGGGCGGGACATGGATAGGTTCAGAACATTCTACAACGTAGCCAAAAACAACGACAGAAAATTCGTCATATCTCCAAAAACCGCTCACCTGTTAAGCAAGCTTCTGGAAGATAAGCGCCTTCACCTTCCAAATCCCATGAAAGACGAAACCATCCTAATTTATTACAAGAGGAAAAAAACTGGAAGTTTCCAAGAGAAAGACTACTATGGTTGGGAAAGGGATTTCATGGATAAAATGGTAAATTACGAGTTTGTGCACGAACATCAAAGCGAAATAGTTATGGATTTGGATTTCTACCAGTTCGGAGAACTCATCGACACAAGGCCGAACCCAAACAGCCATTTCATTCACAGCATGAGCGAACCCTACAGTGAAGAAGACATCGAAGACGAAGTCATGCACAATTGGCTAAGACACTTCAAAATCAAATTCCACCAACTCCACGCTTCAGGCCACATGAACAGACGCCGACTCATAAACCTCATCAACTACATTAAACCAGAACAGGTTTTCCCGATACACACAGAAAACCCCGAATTATTCAAGACAGCAAACAAAAAAGTGCATTTGGTCAAATACGGAAAAAGATACGTGATTTGAGGTGAAACAGGCTTTTCATAGGAGCTTGCTGAAAGTTTGAAGTTCGCTTTCTGATATCCACTTTTCGTCTCTTAACTCTTTCAATCCCGTTTTAACGCTTGTACGTAACTCTGTTGTTTGTAAGATGCTAGCTTTGATTCCAGCGTCGCTTATCTCTTTCTCAAACACGGGATTTTCTTGGGTTAAGGTCACAAGTTGGTTAAGAAGCGCTGATATGGCTTTTGAACGAGGCTGAAGAAAAGATTTCATTTTTGTGGCCCCGAAAGCGCCTTTCAATTTTGTCAAGATTCCCATGCTGCCTACGATGGATGGAGAATACACAACATATCTTTTCTTCGTTTTTGTTTCGTAACAGGCGAAGTAGAAAGGCAAGCAAACCAGCGCGTATTCTTCTCGACTCTTGGGTGCACCCATTTCCTCAAGTTCCTTCAAGGCCGCTTTTTTCAACGTGGCCTTTTCATTCATCTGACTTATGATTGCGGAGGTCATGTCCTCTAATGATTTGATTTCTTGTTGTTTCATTCTGATTCCAGCTTCACGGGAAGCCTCGAGCTCTCTAAGGTCTTTGGTAGCTTCCTCGATACTGGCGTCACATTCTGACCTCAGTTTGGCTATCTCAAGCGATTTAGCAGTTTCGGCATCCCCTATTTTTTTGTTCAAATCCTGAATGTCCCTCTGTAAAGCTGGAAGTTCTTTCTTGGTTTTTTCAAGTTTCTGTCTCCATCCGAGTTCTCCGCCTTCATCTTCGCGAAGCCTACAAGATTTTATTTCAGCCTCGTAGCGGTCGATTTGAAGGTTTACGCGTTCCCGTTTTTTCTCAAGTTTGACGCGGTCTTTATAAAGAAGCTGGAGTTGCCGATCAAAATTCTTAGAAACCTTTGTGATTTCTACGTGGCATTTCCTTTCAATTTCATTTACTCTTTCCATAATCGGGGGCTTAATCTTCGCAATTTCTTCATCAAATTTCTTTTCAATTGCCCTAACTTCCTCACGAATAACTTTCACATGTCCTTTGGTCGTTGCGCTCAGCATTTTCATGCTTTCACTTAGGTCGCTGACATCCTTCCTTAATTTGGCTCTGAAATTCGAGAGTTCTTCAAGGGAAGCCGAAATGGCTGATTCGTCAATGGCGGAAGACAGAAAAGCCCTGTCAACTAATGGTTTATCACTTTCCTCCGCTTCTGGAAGAAGGAAGACAAAATCTTTAACGAAGTCTGGACTCGTGATGAGTCCCTCTAAAGTCTTTTCCTCTTTGTCAGCGAAGGCTTGAAAGTAGTTGGCATTGTGGGAAAGAGCCGCGGAATAGGCTTCTCGTGTTTTCGCGCTTTCTTGGAGGTTAGTGTCGAAGGCCTTGGCGTCGGGCAGTATATCATAACGCAACGCGTGCATCGTGACACCTAATCCATCAAAGAATAGGGTTCTTTCCCTCCAAGGAACCAACCATACGGGGTAACAGGCTTCAGCTATGAAAACGAGTTCCTCACCTGGCTTCTTAAAGATGCGGCCTCCACCCTTTTCCCTATCTGACTCGGCTAGGTAGAAAATAGCTGCTATCTCCATGTCCTTTGTAAAGGCTTTGGCTCGATCCTTCGCTGGGACAGCAAAGGGTAGAATAAGTTTTGTTATTTGGTTGGGCATGTTGTCCACCTTTTTGGAACGCATATTAATTATATGAAGTCTATCGATTTAAATGAATTATGAAAAACTGTTTTCGACATTCCTTTTTTATATGGGCATAAAGAATAACAGTTACCGAAATGGAGGAAAGTGTTTGGAAGATATTAGAAAAAGTATGGAGAGGCATGGCATACCTAGCAGAGACCTGTATGAACTGCCAACATCAGAGAAAAAGTTTCCAGACGGATGCCACTACCGGATAGAGATTTCAGGAATTGAACGTCCCTCAACCCTTGAGGCTTTAATTGACGAAATGGAGAAAAGAAAAGTTCCAGTTCACAGACTGATTTCCATGGTTATGGGATCAACCCTCCTCTCAGACGACGAGCTGGAAAGTTTCGCGAAAATGGCGAGAGACGCCAAACTCGAGGTTATTGTGACGCCCGGCCCAAGAACTGCATGGGACCTTGGGGGTCAAATAAGGACGCCCGAGGGAGCCATTTCCGGGATGCGTTTCAGGGGATCAGACAACCTCGCCTACGTAATAGCTGATATAAAGAGAACAATAGAATTCGGTTTCAGAGGCTTCTTAATTGTAGATGAGGGACTCCTCTGGCTCCTAAGCCAAATGAGGAAAACAGGAGACATACCGAAAGATGTGGTCTTTAAGGTTTCAATTTTTGCGGGTCACGCAAACCCGGCTGGAGCAAAGGTTTTAGAGATGCTGGGCGCCAACACCTTCAACCCGGTGGCAGACCTAACCGTTCCCATGCTGGCAGCGATAAGGAAAGCCATAAACATACCCATTGATGTGCACGTTTACTTGTTTGATTCATGGGGAGGCTTCAACAGATTTTGGGAAACCCCAGAAATCACGAGGGTGGCTGCGCCCTGCTACTATAAGATTGAGCCTGGACCTAGCATTAGTTCGCTTTATAGGCCTTGGGTAAGCCCAGATCATCTTGCCTTCCTTGCGAGAGAGAAAGTAAAGCAAGCTGAGATCATAATATCCATCATTGAGAAGAATTATCCCGAAGCCAAACTGTCAAAGGTGGGTGCAAAGGATCTAGCGATACCGAAGCTTACTTAACCTAACGCTCTTTTCTTTTTCATTAGGATTATTACAACCAAAGTGGCGATCATGAATAGTGGCAGTAACATGGCTGTTGGAAACTCAGGTATGTAGGTTATGTAAAGGGTGTGTAAAACGTCTGCAAGATAGTTAACAGCCAAGTTGAGCGACTCTCCACATCTATCTTTAAAAATTGGGTTGCTCCAATCATAGTTTTGATCCATCCAAACGCAGGTTAAGTCTCCATCCACATCGAAAGTGGTATCAAAACCAAGATTATTCACAGCGTCGTAGACAGAGATAATGCTAAGGTTTCCATCAAAGACGAGATACAAGTTGAATTCATCTTCGTAGGTTGAGGTTCGTTGATCGACGTAACTTTCATAGTCGCTATGGTGTTCTTCTGCTCTCCAATCTGTGTCTGTTCCCATCACGTGGCCAAAAACCGCCATATCAACGATGTAATGACTCATTATTCCAGCGCTCCTAGCGGCATTTTCAAAATCTCCAGATTTAAGAAAGTTTAGAGCGGTTTGGTATTCCTCAGACGCTCGGACTGCTGAAGCATCATCCTGAAGGCTTCCGTTGGACCAGTAGTAAATGTGGTGTTTTGTTGTGTCGCCTATGCCGCCAGGATTGTCTGGCAGTTCAGTTCCATACAGATAAGCAACGAGATTGTTCAAGATATACTGTTTTTCTTCGGTTGGCAACCAGTCCAAGGCGTGCTGAGCAATCCAGTCATGCGTGCCATAATCAGGATTTGAAGGGTCAGAGCTGTAACCGCCGTTACTCCAAGCCTCAACGTTGGATGCACTAGCTGTCATTGCCCATAACACGATTGTCAAAGTTAAAAGACACAAAGCTTTCTTACTCATAAAAAATCATCTTGAATTAAGTGCTAAAAAAGGCTCTTGTAGGAAATTGTCTTAAAGTTTTCTCTTCTATAATAAGTTCAAATGGAATGAGTAGTAAAGTTGAGGTAATGTTTGATGTTTAAGCCTAAGGGAATCTTGCCGGCCCTAGTAACGCCTTTCACTGATAATGGAAAAGAGTTGAGCGAAGATAGACTACGAAATCTTGTTAACCATTGCATAGAGTTGGGGGTAAGCGGAGTTGTTCCATGCGGAACTACTGGCGAATTTGTGAACCTCACGGTTAGCGAAAAGAAGAGGCTCATCGACATCGTTGTCGATGAAGTTAAGGGTAGGGTAGCTGTAGTTGCGGGGTCAGGGGCAAGCGGAACCGATGAAGCCCTAGAAATGACTAGGTATGCGAAGGATGTTGGAGCAGACGCGGCCCTTGTTGTGACTCCCTTTTACCTAAAGCCCACCGATCGAGGAGTCTACGAACACTTTTACACCATCGCCACCGAGGTTGACCTTCCCATCATTCTTTACAATATTCCTCAATGCACTGGAGTATGGTTAACTTGGCAGATGGTGGAAGACCTTGCGGAAATCCCAAACATAGTGGGCTTAAAAGACAGCAGTGGAGAATTGAAGTACATCCTAACCGTTCTGGAGAAAGTTAGAGACAAAATCAATGTCATGTGCGGCTATGACGAAGTTGTGCTACCCGCCCTAGCCGCCGGTGCCTCAGGAGCCATACTGGCAAGCGCCAACGTAATTCCAGACTTCTGGGTTGACATTTACGATCATGTTCAAAAGGGCGACCTAAAAAAGGCTCGTGAACTGCAGTTCAAAATTCAAAAAATCGCAAGAATCATCGCAAAAAGCGGACCTGTTGGAACAAAAGAGGCGCTAAACATGATGGGAATCGAGGTTGGACCTGTTAGAAGACCCTTGAGCCTTGGAGGAGAACTCACTTATGAGGAGAGGGAGGAGCTTCGTTTAGACCTAGAAAAAATAGGAAAGATTACTCCTAAACTGATCAAGTTTGAGATTGAAAAGAAGGTCTTAACGGAACGCTTCGCCGCCATAGGCATAACGCCAAAAGTCATTCGAGATTTCCATCTACGCGTAGGTGAAGCCTTAGCTGGGAAGGAGCCTGAAGTTGCTCACATAGACCTCTTAATCGGAAGAAAGGATGGTCCGGCAGGCGAGGCATATGCCAAGGCGAAGGCTGCTCCAACGGCTGGTCATGAGCCCCTAGTCGCCATACTTGAACCAAACCTTATTGTCAAGCCGGTTACATTGATTGTTCCAACGGTTACTATTAGGGGCATGAGGCAGGCTAGCATGATTTATGGTCCGGCTCAGGCTGGTGTGGCGAAGGCTGTTGTTGACAGTCTCGCGGATGGAATTATACCTAAAGAGACCGTGGAGGATTTGATTGTTATCGCTAATGTTTTTGTTCATCCTTCTGCGGTTAATCGCCACAGGGTTTATGTCAACAATTATAAGGCGATGCGTCACGCCATAAGGAGGGCTATGGAAGGCAGACCTACGGTTGGAGAAGTTATTGAAAACAAGGAAAGGTCTAAACATCCTTTCAAATACACGCCATGACTATTCCTCCCGTAACGTTATTATTTTCTCCCGTTAACTAGTGGCATGATGTGAGCTTAGACTTTGTCTCAACCCATTCGTGAAGGTGAAGACGTTCTTCTTTACTTGGACCGAAAAAGAACTTATTTGGTTAGGGTGGAAAAGGGGAAGAGCTTTCACACTCACAAGGGTTTCCTTCAACTAGACGATCTTGTTGGAAAGGAATATGGAACCAGAATAGCCAGCAGCATGGGCGTAGAGTTTGTAGCCTTAAAACCCACCATAGTAGACTACATTTTCAAGATACAGAGAAAAACGCAAATATCCTATCCCAAGGACATAGCCCTCATCCTCATGTTCAGCGGAATCGGCCCAGGAAGCCGTGTTGTAGAGGCGGGAACAGGAACAGGAGCCCTCACCAGCGCCCTAGCCTTCTATGTTAAACCCACTGGACGAGTTTATAGCTATGAAGTCCGACGAGAGTTTGTGGAGATGGCTCTCAAAAACTTGAAAAGAGTTGGAGTTTCGGAATATGTGGAATTAAAAAACAAGGACATAACAGAAGGCATCGATGAGAAGGAAGTGGACGCCGTCATTCTGGATATGGCAACGCCTTGGTTCGTTGTCCTTCACGCCTATTCAGCCCTGAAGGGGAGTGGCGTTCTGGTTTCCTTCAGCCCCACTATCGATCAGGTTGTGAAAACGGTGGAGGCTTTGGAGGAGAGCGGATTCGTGGATGTTGAAACTGTTGAGAGCCTCATGCGGGGAATGCAGATTGAAAGGGGTAAAACACGTCCCCAAACCTTAATGACTGGACACACTGGCTACATCACCTTTGCCCGCAAGGCTCTGTAATTTGCGTTGATTTCTTCAATTGTTTCTTCCAGACTGGAATTATTCCTCTGTTAACGAGTAGCACTACTCCCAAGAATACAAAGCATAGCGGAACTCCAATAATTAGTCCCTCAGCTATCCAGACCAAACCAGTGACTAACCAGGGCACAACAGACATTACTTGGGCAATTGGTTGGGGTGGTTCCCTTCCAGACGTTTCTATTAACGCTATGTTTATGGTTGCGTAAGGTGCTTCTTGGTTGTCGTTTTCTGTCACGTCTGTGATGCTTGTTGTTATGGATATGACTGTTCCGTTGGCATCTATTATTTCTCTGGTTTTGAACACAAAGGAACTCGTGTTCTCTTGAGGTATCTTAGAAACCATTTCACCTCTCCAGAGCTCATCTCTGTAAGTCATATACAAAGAATAAACAAAGCCTCCCTTCTCTTCTGCTAAATCTTCTAGTTGAGTGATAACGCCCTCAAATTTCCCTTTCACCAATTCACCTTCTATCGTTTCGCTTATCAGCTTGACACGCTGATCTGCTCCATCAGTATAAGCTTGAAAAGGAAGACCTTCCAATCCAGATAGTAAAGCAGCCTCTCTATTAACATTGAGACTGTTTGCATATGCTGCCAACCCTGCAACGAAAACCGCCAACACCATCGCTAAGCCCATTTCCCTTTTCGTTATTTTCATTTTCTTCACCGACAAAAGTAGGGAATGCCATGTCTATAATACCATGTTTTCGAACAGACTGTACTAAAAATAGAACACTAAAGCATCCGTTTCTTAAGGTATAGGGAAACGACTAATGCAAGGAGAAGGCTAGGTATAAGCATCAATCCAGCGGACGAAAGATTTGAAGGACTTACAGCTCTTTCCAAAGCTCCTCCTTCCTCAAACGTTCCTTCCCCTCCGTCTAGTGTTTTTAAAAATTCAGGGGAACCCATGAGTACATCTTTTCTATCACGAGAAGTTATCAGCTCATAATAGCTGGGTTTAAGTAACATTAATGGAGCAACCATGGTCACTGTGCCCAGTAAGATGGCAGTTGCAACATATAGCAGAACCTTCTTCATCATTTGTCTCCACCATTACAAAAGTTGTAACAGGCTTTTAAGTCCACATTTTAGAACACCCCGCCCATAGCTCAGAATGGCTTTTCTCTCCAAAGCCTCAGGGTTTCAAACCACAGGATGAGGTTGGCTACGGAACCGAAAAGGATGGCAGCTATATTATGAATGGAACCGGTCGGCCAGTATAAGGTTAGGTAGATAACAAACATGGTGGAAAGCCATATAGAATAGAAGAGGTAGCGGGGAACAAGAAAACGCCCCAACCTAGTGAAAACCCTTAAAAGACCAACTTTAACTTCCTGCACCAAAAAATATTCCCCTCTCATGCTTTTTTCCACCAAACCCAGCGAAAGAAGCTTTTCCAAGTGGTGGGCAGCTACGCTTGGACTGGAAAGACCTAAAGATCGTTGAATCTCGCGGACTCCAACTCTGGAACTAGGAGTCCTCAGCAAATACCAGTATATCTGAAGGGTTTTGCCCTTCAATTGAGATTCAATCACCGCCAAATCAGATGAGGAAATGTCAGACATAGAAACTCGCCAAAAATCAAATTACAGCATCTTTATAATAAAGCCTTGCAAGAAAACTCTTAAATCAAACAGCATGTAGCCTAAAAACAGAAGCGGCCGAGGTGAGGTATTTGACTTTGGTCGGGGATGTCACCCGCAGACCTCCCCTCTTTTTTTGTTTTTAGGCTCCTTTTGCTCCTGATTTTGAAAGATGTGTGTCCATATGGGTCTTTTTGTTACCTGAGTTC